>Ga0272442_10001828_pt1 | contig 31597 bp, 19 predicted proteins | sample SSMForm2O_FD_200262 | JGI IMG/M metagenome (GOLD analysis project Ga0272442, IMG submission 200262) | Marine sediment archaeal communities from Little Sippewissett salt marsh, Falmouth, MA, United States - SSM-Form-2O | ecosystem: Environmental > Aquatic > Marine > Wetlands > Sediment ... | reverse complement strand
GGCGGCGGTGCCGTCGGTGCAGACTCCCGATTGGCAAGAAGAATTACACCAGTTGCTATCGGCTCCCGCCCCCTCGTCGCAGGGCGTGCCGTCGTCCACGGCGGTACCGGTGCAGGCGCCGGACCCGCTGCACTCATCGCTTTCGGTGCAAACCAGGTCGTCGTCGCAGGCCAGGCCGGAGGTGGCATTGGTGCCCGAATCGCAGACCCCCGACTGGCAGGAAGAGTTGCACTCGTTGTCGTCCTCGCCGGAGCCCTCGTCGCAGGGAGTCCCGTCGGTGGCGGCGGTCCCGGCCACGCAACCGCTGCCGGTGGTGCAGGTCTCGGTGCCGTTGCACAGCAGGCCGTCGTCGCATACCGGGTTGGTCCCGGCGGTGCACACGCCCGACTGGCACGAGGAATTGCATTCGTCTCCGTCGGCGTCGGGCCCCTCGTCGCAGGGGACGCCGTCGTCCGCGTTGGTTCCGGCCACGCAGCCCGAGGCGGTGTTGCAGGTCTCGGTGCCGTTGCACATCAGCGAATCGTCGCAGGTGGCCGCGGTGGCGTCGCTGCATACTCCCGACTGGCACGAAGAGTTGCACCAGTTGGTGTCCTCACCAACTCCCTCGTCGCAGGGAGTGCCGTCGGCCGGGGGCGTGGTGGTCTCGCAGCCCGAGGCGGGGTTGCAGGAATCCACCCCGTTGCAGATCAGGGCGTCCCCGCAAGTGGGCGGGGTGGCCGCGGTGCAGGCGCCCGATACGCACGAGGAGTTGCACCAGTTGCTGTCCTGGCCCGCATCCTCGTCGCAGGCGGTGCCGTCCGGCGCGTTGGTGCCGGCGTTGCCGCAGCCGCTGCCGGTCGTGCAAACCTCCGCGCCGTTGCACACCACCCCGTCGTCGCAGGTGGCTGCGGTGGAGTCGTCGCAAACCCCCGACTGGCACGAGGAGTCGCACTCGTCGGAGTTCTCGCCGGCGCCCTCGTCGCAGGGGGTGCCGTCGGCGGCGTCGGTACCGGCGACGCAGCCGGTGGCTGTGTTGCAGGTTTCGGTGCCGTTGCACATCAAGCCGTCGTCGCAGTCGGCAGCGGTGCCCGCGTCGCAGACCCCCGACTGGCACGAGGAGTTGCAGTAGTTTGAATCGGCGCCCGCCCCCTCGTCGCAGGCGATGCCGTCGGCGGCGGCCGTCCCGGCGGTGCAGCCGCTGCCGGTGGTGCAGGTCTCCAGGCCGTTGCAGACCAGCCCGTCGTTGCAGGTGGGCGGGGTGGCCGCGGCACAGGCACCCGACAGGCAGGAGGAGTTGCACTCGTCTCCGTCGGCGCCGGCCCCCTCGTCGCAGGGCGTGCCGTCGGCCGCGGCCGTCCCGGCGGTGCAGCCGCCGCTGCCGTCGCACAACTCCAACCCGTTGCAGATGGCCGAGTCGGTGCAGTCGCCCTTGATGTCAACGCCGGACGCCTGGTTGGTGCAGGTCCCGCCGGCGGCGCACTCCTGGCAGGTGGGGCAATCGGCATCCTGGGTGAGGTCGTCGGCGCAGGTGCCGGTATTGTCGCAGGCCCGGCACTGGCCGCAGTCGGTGCCCTGGGGCTCCAGCCCGCAGGCGCCGGCGCCGTCGCAGTTTCCGGTGTGGCAGGCATCCTGGGTGCAATCGTCCTTGGAGTCGCTGCCCTCCGCCTGGTTCTCGCAGTTGTCTGAGATGCACTCGGTGCACAGGGGGCAGTCGGCGTCGGTCAGGCACCCGGTGCAGCGATCATTGGCCTCGTCGCAAACCAGGCCCGGGCAGGGGTCCGCCCCGGCGTCCTGGCAGGCGCCGTTGCCGTCGCACTTCTCGGCGCCGTCGCAGAAATCGGCGTCGGGACACTCGTTTTTCACGTCGGAATCCGCCGCCTGGTTGGTGCAGGTGCCCAAATCGCTGCATTCCTGACACAGGGGGCAGTCGTCGTCCTGGGTGAGATCGGCCGTGCAGGTGCCCGAGTTGCAAGCGCCGCACACGTCGCAGTCGGTGCCGTCGGCCTCGGTTGAGCAGGCGCCGTTGCCGTTGCAGATGCCCGGGTGGCAGGCGTCCTGGGCGCAGTCGTCCTTGAGGTCGTCGCCGGCGGCCTGGTTCACGCAGGCCCCGTTGGAGCAGTACTGGCACGCCGGGCAGACATCGTCGGAGGTGCAGCCCACGCAGGACTGGTTGGCCTCGTCGCATGCCCGGCCCGGGCAGGGAAGCTCCCCGGCCTGGCAGGTTCCGCCGGCGTCGCAGGTTTCCTCGCCGTTGCAGTACATCCCGTCGTCGCAGGAAGTGCCCTCGGCCAGCGGCGTGTTGACGCACCCGCCGTTGTCGCAGGTGTCGGTGGTGCAGGGGTTGTCGTCGTTGCACTGCGCGTCGCTGGTGCACGCCTGGGAAACCACCTGAACGGTGAGGGCGTCCGGGGTCGAGTTCTCCTGGCCGTCGTTGACCACCAATTGGATCTCCCAGTTGCCCTCGGCGTCGGGCGTCAGCGAAGCGGTGGGCGAGGTCTCATTGACAATCGAGGCGGTGCCCCCCGAGGGTGCGGTCAGCAGGGTCCACTGGAAGGTCAAGGTGTCCCCGTCGGCGTCCGAGCTGCCGCTGCCGTCCAGCGTGGCGGTGTCTCCCAGCTCGATGGTCTGATCGATCCCCGCGTTGGCGACCGGCGCCGTGTTACTGGCGGCTATCGTCCCTCCGTCGCAACCCGCCAGCAGCCCACAGACGGCAACCAGGCAAAACAGCACACTCCACCCGTTTTTTATCGCTTTCATTTACGCACCTCTCTTTAAAAGCATGCGTTCTTCTAGCACAGATAACTGAATCTTGCAAGTTATGGTCTTAATGAGGTTTTTCCGGGGGAACTTATTTGACCTGCTTGCCTGCCTCCCAGCGGCCCTTGACCTTCTTACCGTCGGGAAACTGGTAGGTGCCCTTGCCGTGGGGCTTGTCGTCCTTGAAGTGGCCGACGTACCTGGTGCCGTCGGGCAGCGTCAGGGTTCCCCGGCCGTTCTTCTGATCGTTCTTCCACTGCCCCACGTATTTCTCGCCGGAGGTGGAGCTCAGTGTCCCCGTGCCGGTCCTCTGGTCGTTCTTCCAGGCGCCGGTGTAAGTCCAGCCGTCGGTCCAGTACATGCTGCCCTGGCCGTCGCGCTTGTCGTTCTTCCAGTGGCCCTTGTACTCGTTGCCGTCGGCCCACTTGTAGTTGCCCCGGCCGTGGCGCTTGCCGTTCTTCCAGGCCCCCTCGTAGCTCTCGCCGTTCTTGCCGGTCAGAGTGCCCTTTCCGTCAAACTTGTTATCGACGAAGTCGCCCTCGTACTTGCGCCCGTCCGGCCAGGTCATTTCCCCCTGTCCGGTGCGTTTACCCGCCTTCCACTCCCCGTCGTACTCCTTGCCCGACGGCCAGGTCTTCTGGCCGTAGCCTTCGGGCTTGCCCTTGGCCCAGGCGCCCACGTACTTCTTGCCGTCGGTCCAGACGTAGGTGCCCTGGCCGCTGCGCTGGTCGTCCTCCCACTCACCCTCGTACTTCCGGCCGTCGGCCAGCGTGTAGGTGCCCTTGCCGTGCATCTTGCCCATGACGAAGTCACCGTCGTAGGTCTTGCCGTCCGGCCAGGTGAGCTTCCCCTTCCCGTGCATCTTGTCGTCTTTCCACTCGCCCTGGTACTCGCGGCCGTTGGGATCCTTGTAGTGACCGGTCCCGTTGCGCTTGTTGTCCTTCCACTCCCCCTCGAACTTGCTGCCGTCCGGCCGGGTGTAGGTGCCCTCGCCGGAGAACTCGCCCTTCTCGAAGGCGCCCACGTAGTAGGATCCGTCCGGCCAGGTGTAGGTTCCGTGACCGTGGATCACCCCGTTCTTGAACTCGCCCTCGTAGAGGTGCTTCTTCTTGTTGACCGCCTTGGCCTGCCCGTGGGCCAGCCCGTTCTTGCACTTGCCGCTCTTGAACTTCCAACTGCCGCCCTTGGACGAATGCACCTTGCAGTCCTCGGCCCTGATGAAACCGGAAATCCCCATCAGAACTCCGACAAAAACAAAAAATCTTACGCCCCTGCGCATAACAAGAACCTCCCGGTATTACAGGAGATACCTTGTCATAAGCCGCCGGCACGGTCAATATTCGCACCGGCCAGCAGGCCGGTGATCCAGAGCGCCGCGGACAGCATGGTGGCCAGCTGGGCCCAGCGGTAGGAACGGAACTTGCGGTCCACCACCCGGGCCAGGTCGTAGACCTGCTTCAGCAGGCTGTCGGTTACGTCCTCGACCGCGGAGTTGTGGAAGTCTTCCAGGTACGCCGCCCGGTTGACCCGCTGCAGTATGTGGCCGAAATAAACCAGCTTTACCCGGTCACGCTTCGTAAAGGCGGGCATGCGGGCGTAGACCACCGCCAGGCACAAGAGCACCGCCAGGCCCGCCGCGGCGACGGCTATGATCGACAAAATCGAGCCCATGGCCGCTGCCGAGGTCGCTAAAAAGATCGAGTTGATCAGCAAGAGCGCGTTGGCCTTGCCGTCGGTGAAGTTAATGAAACCCTGGTTGTACTGCATGATTGCCATGGCGAAGCGCAGCTCGTCCGCCGGGCTCATGTCCCACTCGTGCGCCGGTATGGGCTCGCCCGTCAAGCGCAGCACCGCTTCTTCCCGCCTGGTCACCATCGGTCCACCTCCTTTCTCCACCGGTCATGAAAAGCAAGAGGCGTGCCAGCCCTCCGGCACGGAATTCCGGCCACTTGGCCGCCGGGCGGCGGTCCATTCCGGGGCGGGACGATCCATTCCGGATCGCCTTGTGGAAAATTTTCTTCTGTGATAATCAAAACCCGAAAATGCTCGAACCCCTGCTGCAAGACTATTTCCGCCTGTGCGCCGGCCTGGACCGCGACGGATTCGTCCAGCGCACCGCGCCGGTGCTCATCGCCAAGGCGGTTCGCGACGAACTCACCTTCCAAGGGGCCACCACCGAGATGCTGGGCTACGAGAAATACGCCCAGGCCGGCGAGGGAAAGTCCGAGCTCAAGCACACCCTGCCGGTCATCGAGCTGCGGGTGAACAAGCCCTCGGGAGTGCAGGAGATGAGCATCGGGCGCTCCGAGGAGAACGACGTGGTCATCCACGACGAGACGGTCTCCTCGCGCCACGCGGTGTTCTTCGAGGAAGCCGGCAGCGGCATCCACATGATCTACGACCTGGAGTCCACCAACGGCACCACCATCAACGGCACCGCCCTGGTCCCCGGCCGGGCGGTGGAGCTGCGCGACCGCGACAACATCACCTTCGGGGACGCCGAGTTCGTGTTCTTCACCCCCGGGGGCCTCTACGACGAGATCCAGCGCATCATCAAGACGCCCACCCAGGTGAAGTAATCGCCATGCCCACCCTGCGCGTGCGCGACATCGACATGTACTACGAGGTCAGCGGCGAGGGGCCGCCGCTGCTGCTGCTCCACGGCCTGGGCTCCTCCACCCGCGACTGGGAATACCAGGTGCCGGTGTTTTCGAAGAAGTTCAAGGTCATCACCGTCGACGCCCGCGGGCACGGGCGGTCGGACAAGCCCGCCGGCCCTTACAGCGTGGCCCAGTTCGCCGCAGACCACGCCGAGTTCATCCGCATGATGAAGACCGGCCCGCTGCAGGTGGCGGGCCTTTCGATGGGCGGGGTGATCGCCTTCCAGCTGGCGGTGGACTATCCCGACCTGGCCCGGTCGATGTGCATAGTCAACGCCGGCCCCGAGCTGCTGCTGCCCCGCCTGCAGGACAAATTCATGCTGTTCACCCGCCTGTTCATCGTGCGGGTGCTGGGCATGCGCATGGTGGGACGCAAGCTGGCCGGGGAGATGTTCCCCCACAAGCACCAGGCGGAGTTCAAGAAGAAGCTGATCGACCGCTGGGCGGAAAACGACAAGGGCGCCTACCTGGACACGGTAAACGCCCTGGTGGGCTGGAGCGTGGCCGACCGCATCGAAAACATCACCTGCCCGGTCCTGGTGATCCGCGGCGAGCTGGACGACACCCCCCTGGAGGTCACCGACGCCCAGCTGGCCCGCATGCCCAACGCCAAGAAGGTGGTGGTAAAAGACTCCCGCCATGCCACCCCGGTCGACTCGATCGACGAGTTCAACCGCCTGTTGATGGAGTTTCTTAAGAGTACGGAGCCAGCCGGATGAGATGGGTGTTGTTAATTTCTCTGGTGTTCCCGGTCTGCGCCTGCAGCCTGGACCTGGAAGAGACCCCCCCGGTGATCCACGCCCGCTTCGATCCCGACGAGGACGTCATCCCCATGCCCAACGACCTGCTGCGCGACGACGACGCCGCGCACCTGGACATCCCTGTCGACGACGAGGATTTGACCGAGGCAGAAATCGAGCTCTACACCAATCTGAATAAACTGGACGGCTGGCCCTCGACCTACCAGGCCAAGGTGGAGTTCTCCGGCTCGATCTCCGAGGACACCGTCAACCCCGACACGGTGCAGATCTGGGAGTGGGGCCCCGAGCCGGTGCGGGTGACCGAGGTCACCGGGGCTACTGCCCGCGCGGGCCAGGAGCTTCTGATCGATCCGCCCGAGGATGGCTGGAAGCCCGGGCACGAATACGTGATCATCGTCCGCGGCGGGGATGAGGGGGTGCTGGGCAGGCTGGGCGAGAAGGTGGTGGCCGACACCGCCTTCTACTTCCTCAGGCTCGAAGAGCCGCTGGACACCCCCGGGCACCAGCGGGCTTTCCCCGGCGACACCCGCCAGGAGCGCCTGGAGACCGCCCAGGATCTGGAGGAGGTCCGGCTGGAGCTGGTGGAGTACTTTGACTTCTTCGATTCGGTGGGCATCGCCCGGAAAGACATCGCCGTCTTGTGGAACTTCACCGTCTCCAAGCACGCCGAACTGGCCATGGACGAGGCCACCGAGCGCATGCCCCTGCCCTTCGACCTGCTGCTTGATCCCATGACCGGCAAGGTCGACCTGCCTTACAGCGACGACGACTCGGACCTGGTGCGCACCGCCAAGCGCAACGTCAACGGCCTGGACGGCTTCGCCCTTTCCGGGACGCTGGTATTCGAATTCTCCCGCGCGCTGGATCCGGACACGGTCACGTCCGATCAAGTCGAGCTGTACGAGCTGGGCGGCTCGCCGGACCCGCTGCCGGCCGACGCCCGCCTGCTTCCCGACGGCATCCACGTGGTTGTCGAGCCGCAGGACCTGCCCCTGAAGGAGCAAACCACCTACGCCCTGGTGGTTTACGACGGCCTTTTGGACCGCGCCGGTCTCGAGGTGGTGCCCATGCCCGCCGGGTACTTCCTCAAGAGCGAAAGCCCGATAGCCGTGGGCCAGATCTCCCAGGTGGGCACGCTGTCCGACGTCGACGCGGTGCGCATCGAGGGGGTGAGAGAGAAAGTCGCCCCGCTGCTCGACCGCATCGGCCGCAACGGAGTGGTCACCGCCTGGCCCTTCACCACCCAGACGGTTCTCGAAAAGCTCCTGGACGCCATCGACGCCGCCGAAGAGCTGCAGGTTCCGGTCGACCCGGAGAACCTGGTGCACATGAGCCCCCTCGAGGCGATGCTGGACTTCGTCATCGGCATCGAATCGCTGCTTAACATCAAGGAGGTGGTCCACGGCACCATCAAGTCGCCGGTCTACCTCGACCGGATCACCCGCGGCTTCCGCGAGGACGGCGACTACGAGATCGAAGACATCGCCTTCACCATGACCCTCCCCGACGACGTGCCCCCCGAGCAGCCGCTGCCGGTGGTGATCTTCGGGCACGCCATCATGACCGAACGGCGCTTCGTCCTGGCCCTGGGCGACTGGCTGGCCGATAAGGGCTTCGCGGTCATCTCCATCGACCTGCCCTACCACGGCACCCGCACCCACTGCATCCACGGCGGCCCGCTGAGCGTCCCCCACCCGCTGACCGGCGAGTTGGTCACCCTGGAGCCCTGCGCCAACGGGACCACCTGCGCGGCCGACGGGCGCTGCGTGGACGCCCAGGGCAACGGCAACGACCTGACCCAGTGGCCGATCATCGGGTTCCCCATGTCTTCCGGCGCGGCCTTCCTGGAGATCGAGGAGATCACCAACACCCGCGACCACTTCGTCCAGGCGCTGATCGACCTGACCGCGCTCAAGCGCTCTTTGACCGAGGGCGACTGGGAGTCGGCCATCGGCCACCGCCTGGTCACCGACCGCATGTACTACGTGGGCCAGTCCCTGGGCGGAATCATCGGCGGCACCTTCGTGGCCATAAACGACGACATCGAGCGCTCGGTGCTCAACGTCCCCGGCGCCGACGTGGTGGACATGTTCAACGACTCGACCTTCTTCGGCCCCCAGGTGGACGCCTTCTTCGTCCGCGAGGACATCACCCGCGGCAGCTACGAGGCCGAGCGCTTCTTCAACGTGGCCCGCTGGATCATGGACGCCGCCGATCCCCAAAGCGTCGCCCGCCAGCTCCAGGGCCGCACGGCGCTGATCCAGATGGCCACGCTGGATATCATCATCCCCAACCTCTACACCGAAAAGCTCCAGGCGCTCAGCGGCCTGCCCATGCTGGAGTACGTAGCCGAGCACGCCTTCCTGGTAATCCCCCTCGAGCAAATCGCCGGCGCCGCCGACATGCGCGACTTCATCGCCGGGGAGCTCAACCCATGAGATTTTTAATAATCATCTCTTTGGTGCTCCTACCCATGTCAGCCAATGCGGCCGGCTTCGCCGTGGCCGAGCAAAGCCCGGTGGCCGCCGGCACCGGCGGCGCCGCGGTGGCCCGCACCGGCGACCCCTCGGCCGCCTGGTATAACCCCGCCGCCCTGGCCGACGGCTTCGGCCTGCGCGCAGGCGTAGGCCTGACCCTGGCCCTGCCGGCCGTAAAGGTGGATGCCTCCGACAACACCATAACCGGCGAAACCGACTCCCCCCTCTCCACTCCCCCGCATCTCTATATCAGCTACTCGGCCTCCGATTGGGCCCTGGGCCTATCGGTCAACGTGCCGTACGCTTCCTCGACCACCTGGCCCGAAGACTGGTCCGGCCGCTTCGAAGCCGTCTACTCGCGCCCCCAGTTCTTCCGCCTGGCCCCGTTCTTCGCCTACCGCATCGGCCCGGTGAGCCTCTCCGCCGGCCCGCACGTCGACATCGGCTCGCTGGACGTCCGCCGCAACCTGGACTTCGTAGACACCGAAGGCAGCATCCGGGTTCTTTTGTCCGGTGCCGGCGTAGGCGGCCACGCCTCGGCCCTCTGGCGGATCAGCGACTGGGTGGCGGTAGGCCTCAGCTACAAGTCCCGCACCAAGATCGCGCTCTCCGGCGACGCCGACTTCACCACCCCGGACGAATTCTCGACTGCGGCCTTCGATCAAGGCGCCGACGCCGACCTGACCCTCCCCGACCGGATAACCTTCGGCGTCAACGTGGCCCTGGGCGATTTCAACTTCATGGTCGACACCGAAATAAATCTCTGGGACGTCTACGACCGCCTGGTGATCGACTTCGCCAGCGAAAACACCGACGACTCAGTGAAGCAAAACGACTGGTCGACCACATTCACGGTAAGAAGCGGCGCCGAATGGGCCCCGCTGGATTATTTAACCGCCCGCCTGGGAATTCTGTACGATCCGTCTCCGGTCCCCAGCAACACCCTGTCCCCGTCGTCCCCCGACGCCACCCGGGTAGGGCTCACCCTGGGCGCCAGCGCCAAGATCCGGGACATCTTCTTCGTAGACGCCTTCTACGAGTTTTTGTACCTGATCCCCCGCACCGCCACCGGCCCCGACGCCCCGGTAGCCCGCTACAACGGCACCGCCCACCTCTTCGGCTTCGGTCTGCGGTTCCAACTGCCCAACTGATACATGGAGGAACTGAAATGAAAACCCTGTTCTGCTTCGTTATTATTTTGATCGCATCCGGCTGCGCGACCGGGGACTATGCCCAGTCGAAAGACATCGAGGAGCTGCGCCAGGAGATCGCTGCGCTGCGAGCCGAGGTGCAGGAGTTGAAGAAGACCGCGGTAATCAGCCAGCCACGCAGCATCGAGTTGCCGATTACGGCGGTCAAGCCGCTGGAAGCGGCCATAGAATATCTGGTCATCTCGGTCACCAACGACGGCCAGATCTACCTGGCCGACAAGGCCGTCACCCCCGATGAGCTGAAGCAAGAACTAATTTCGAAAGTCCCCAAGGACCCCAAAATCCGGGTAGTACTCCGCGCCGGCAAGGAAGTTCCCTACCAGAAAGTGGTCGAAGTGATGGACCTGGCCAAATCCTCCGGCGTCCAGAACCTCTCCATCGCCACAACCAACTAGAGAACCGAGGGTCAGACACTAGCACTTAGCATTTACTGGATTCGCAACAACCTGATATTGCAGCTCTATCCGGCAGCCAAAGTGCTAAGTGCTAGTGTCTGACCCTCTCATCTCGTCAGTCTACCAGCGTTGATATCTTGCAGACGTCGAAAATCGTGGTGGTGGCCGCCTGGATGTCGACGATGCCCTCGGTGTCGCCGGGCAACTCGGGCGCCCAGGCCTTCTTGATTTTGTGACTGCCCGGCGGCAGGAGCAGCATGAACACGCCGTTTTCGTCGGTCTGGATTGCGGACATTTCGCCGTCGAGCTCGACGGGGATGGACTGGTTCTTCTTGAATTCTTCGAAGAAGAACACATGTGCGTGTCGTCCGCCTGCGCCGAAGGTGCAGACTACCCCCGCCCATACTCCGTTCTTCTCGTCGGGAAGCTTCTTCCAGGGGCCGGACTTTTCTTCCAGCTTGCCTTCGGGGGTCTTAACCGGGCGGATCTGCGGGTAGTAGCCCTGGCGCAGGAAGTACAGCATCACTATATCGCCCAGACTACCTTCGCACTTCACTTCGAATTCGCCCCCGACTTGCTCGAGGCGGGCGTCGCCGAACATGCGCACTTTAACATCGTCGGCGACCCGCCCGTGGATCACCGGAAATGAAGCGCATCCGCCAAGGAGAAGCAATCCGATCAGCGCGGCCTTAGGCATTTTCGTTTCCTCAGGAGCAGGAGAGGCAGGAGGAAGATCAGGGTGTTTGGTTTGGATGTTGAACAGCCACAACCTGGATCACCAGTATCGCTGTCGCCGGCGTCGGTTCCTGCGTCGGTGCCGGCGTCCGTGCCCGCGTCGGGTTCGCCGGTGGAGCATTCGCAGCCGTTTGAGGGATCCTGGTCGCAGTCGGCCCAGCCTTCGTCGCAGTCGCCCATCTGGCAGGTGCGGTTGGTGCAGACGGCGGAGGCGTGGTCGTAGGAGCAGGAGTCGCCGCAGCCGGAGCAGTTCTCCACGCTGCCGATGCGGGACTCGCAGCCGGGATCATCATCACAGTCGTCGTAGCCGGATTCGCAGACCGCGGAGACGCACACTCCGGTTTCGCAGGCGTGCTCCCGGGTGTGGGGGAGTTCGCAGACGAAGCCGCAGCTCCCGCAGTTCTGCGGGTCGCTGGCGGTGTTCTGCTCGCAGCCGTCCTGGAAGTGGTCGTTGCAGTCGGTGAAGCCCTGGTCGCAGGTTACTATTTCGCAGCGGCCCAGCAGGCACTCGTGGTCGGCGACGTTGGGCAAGTCGCAGTCGGCGTCGGACTGGCACTGGGGGTCGCCGACCAGGTCCAGCGCCAGGATCCAGCCGGCCAGGGCGCCGGCGTTGACCGGCTTGGCGTCGGTCACCCAGAGCGTCCAGTCGCCTCCGGACATCTCGCCGGTGAACTCCCCGGGCTCGTAGTCGGCGGTCAGGTCGTTCTGGGTGCCGCCCTCGTTGTCGTGCAGGACCACCTCGGTGCCGGCGGGCGAGGTCAGGGTGACCCGCAGGTCGCCGATCCAGCTGTGGACGATCTCGACGTGGACCCGGGTTCTAAGGATGGGCCGGTCTTCGTCCACGTGAATGACGCTTTCGATCCCGACGGGATCGTCGTCGGGGATGGCCAGCGGGGTGTCCTGGGAGGAGAACACCGAGGTCTGGTTCCACAGATCCCGGACGGTGACCACTATCTGATCGGGCCCGCTTTGAAGCAAACCGTCGGTGACCTGCAGGCGGAAGACCAGATCGGTGTCCTCGTGAACCGAGGGAGCCACAAACTCAGGAAGCTCCAGGTGGGGCTCATGCAGCGTAACAACAGGGCCGTCGACCTGGGTCCAGGAATACATGAGATAGTTGCCGTCGGGGTCGGACGAGGCCGAGGCGTCCAGGGTGACGGTATCGCCCTCGTTGACTTTCTGATCCGCGCCGGCGTCGGCGCTGGGCGCCTGGTTGGTTCCCGGGGTCATGGGCACGTCCAGGTCAACCGGGCCGGTGCCCACCGGAACCGAGCGGCTCACCGGAACGTAGCCGGGGGCGGAGAAAATCACCACGTGCTGGGTGCCGGGCATCACCGCCCGGCCGAAGCGGCCCCCGGCGTCGGTCTTCAGCGGAAGCTGGCCGGAGGTGAACGGGTGGTTGGCGAAGCGGAACTCGGCCACCACCGGCCCACCGGTACCCGCGTCGTAGGTGTTCCCGCGGATGGAGGGCCCGTCCAGAGTGCGATCCAGCAGGTGGCCCCAGGCGGCGCGCTGGCGCAGGACGGTAAGGTCGCGGTAAGTGGCGTAGTCGGGGTGGAAGCCGAAAGAGTTGAGCTCGATGGTGTAGGCCATGGCCCCGTAAGCCCCGTAGGCCTGGTCGATGGCGTCCCCGGGGGCCTGGTAGAGCACCTCGGGGGCGGTGCCCAGCTCCCACTGTCCGGTCACCCCGTCGTCGTTCTCCACCAGGGCGTTGAGCTGGATGGCGGTGTATTGCAGCAGCTCGTTCTCGTCCTGGTCCGCCAAACGCCCGCAGCCGTGAGGCCAGATGATGTACTCGCCGAAGGAGTGGTAGTTGAGGTAGTACATCGGCCGCAGCTGCTGCATGAGGACGTCCATGGCCTGGGTCTCCGCCTCGGTCAGCGCCGCCGGGCCGGGGTAGTCCTCTTCCCAGCAGGCGTCCCAAGGGCCGCCGCACTGGTTCCAGCTCCAGGCGAAGTTGCGGTTGAGATCCACTCCGGTCCCGGTCAGGCACTCGGGGTTGCGGTTCTTGCGCCAGTAGGCATCGTCCGAAAACATGTAGGCGGTCCCGTCGGGGTTGACCACCGGGACGATCCAGATCTCCATTTCATCCACCCAGCGGGTCACCCGGGGATCGCTGCCGTAGTTGTCGGTGATGTAATCGATGGCGTCGGTGGTCACCTCCACGGTCATCACCTCACAGGCGTGGATCTGCCCGTCGAACAAGAAAATGGGCTCGTCCTCGTCATGGCCCACGTTGTCGGAGATCTTCATGGCCCACAGCAGGTGACCCTCGGCCAGCGTGTCGCTCAAGAGCACCTTGCGGGCGATAGCGGGATGGTCCAACTCCACCTGGTCCAGGATGGCGTTGACCTCGTCGGGATCCAGATAGTCATTGAGCTCCCGCGTCGGCCGCAACAGCCGCAACTCCTCGGCCCTGTCGATATATCCGGCATAGCGATCGAAGTCCGCCTCCCCTTCCAAAAGCACTTCCACAAACCCCAGCCGGTGGCTGGAGCCCAGCACGTTCAGGCCGTCTTTTTGCAGCAGGCAGCGCAGCTTGCCGGGCGCCGGGCCAAAGAGGCGCCAATGCGACCGCTCCTCCAGAAGCGGCTTAACCAGCGTGCCGGCAGGTTCCGACGCGCAGGCCGCCAGCAGCAGCGTCGCCAGGAAGGCGAAAAAGAGCCTCATGCCTGTATGGTACGGCTCCAGGCATCCGGGTTGCAACCCCCGGCCCGATTCACTATGGTGTCATCCAGGAGGTGCTCCATGCACGTGCGAATTTTCCTGACCATCATGTTATTGACTTCGGCTGCCCTGGCGGAAGAAGGCATGTGGACCTTCGACAACCCGCCGGTCCAGGCCCTGAAGGACAAGTACAACTTCACCCCCACCCAGGAATGGCTCGAGCACGTGCGGCTGTCTTCCGTGCGCTTCATGGACGGGGGCTCGGGCTCCTTCGTCAGCCCCTACGGGCTGGTGGTGACCAACCACCACGTGGCGGTGGGTCAGCTCCAGAAGATGTCCTCGGAGAAGATGGACTATGTCAAACTCGGCTTCTACGCCAAAAAGCCCGAGGAGGAGATCAAGTGCCCCGACCTGGAGGTCAACGTCCTGGTATCCATGGAGGACGTAACCCAGCGGGTGCTGTCGGCGGTCAAGCCGAAAATGAGCGACGAGCAGGCCCTGAAGGCCCGCAAGGCCGAGCAGGCCAAAATCGAAAAAGAGAGCATGGACAAGACCGGCCTGCGTTCCGACGTGGTCAAGCTCTACCACGGCGGCGAGTACTGGCTGTATTGCTACAAGAAGTACACCGACGTCCGCCTGGTCATGGCCCCCGAGCGCCAGGCGGCCTACTTCGGCGGCGACTCGGACAACTTCACCTACCCGCGCTATGACCTGGACTTCGCCTTCTTCCGGGTCTATTCGGACGGCAAGCCGCTGAACACGAAACATTACCTGAAATGGAGCAAGTCGGGCGCCGGAGACGGCGAGCTGGTCTTCATCACCGGCCATCCCGGCCGCACCAACCGCCTGTACACCGTCGCCCAGCTGGAGCTGCAGCGCGACCTGCAGTACCCGCTAATCCTCGGGTACGTCGACCGCACCATGGCCGCCCTGCGCGAATACTCCAAGCGCGGCCAGGAACAGAAGCGCCGGGCGCTGGTGTACCTCTTCGGCTACGGCAACGCCCGCAAGGCCTACGCGGGCATGTACAAGAGCCTGACCGACGAAGGATTCATGCAGCGCAAGCACAAGTCCGAAACCGGCATCCGCAAGCTGGTCGCAAGCAAGCCGGAGTGGAAGAAAAAGTACGCCAGGGCCTGGGTCAACATCGAAAAGGTCATCAAGAAGTACAAGAAAGAGGTCGAGCGCCGCGCCCACCAGCGCCTGTTCGGAACCAAGCTGGGCAACATGGCGGTGACCATCGTCAAGTACGTAGGCGAGATCAAGAAGCCCGACGCCGACCGGCTGGACGGCTTCCACGACTCCGAGCTGGAGGAATTGAAGTTCCACCTGTTCTCGCCGGCGCCGATCTACCGCGACATGGAGGCGGTGCTGCTGGAAAGCTCCTTCCACTTCGCCCTCGACAGCCTGGGAAAGAAGGACAAGTTCTCCAAAATTTTGCTTTCTCTGGGCGACCCCAAGACCGCCTCGGAGAAGCTGGCCGATGAGACCAAATTGGTGGACGTGGCCGAGCGCAAGAAGCTGATCGAGGGCGGCGCGGAGGCGGTGAAGAAATCCCAGGATCCGCTTATCGTCTTCGCCCGCAAGATCGTGCCGGTGATCGTGGAGAACGAAAAGTGGCAGAAGAAGCACATCGACAGCGTGACCACCCCGGCCGGCGAGCAGATCGCCCAGGCGCGCTTCGAGATCCTCGGGAAGGGCGCCTATCCCGACGCCACCTTCACCCTGCGCATGACCTTCGGCCCGGTCAAGGGCTACCCGATGAACGGAACCCGGGCCCCCTACAAGACCACCCTTTACGGTCTGTACGACCGCGCGCTGGGTTTCGACCGCAAAGGTGAATGGACCCTGCCCCAGCGCTTCTGGGAGCGCAAGAAGTACCTGGACCTCTCCACCCCGGTCAACTTCGTCTGCGAGTGCGACATCGTCGGCGGCAACTCCGGCTCGCCGGTGATAAATAAAAACGGCGAGCTGGTCGGCATCGTCTTCGACGGAAACATCGAGAGCCTGGCCGGCCGCTTCTTCTTCGATCCCGAGAACAACCGCGCGGTCTCGGTCCACAGCGCCTACGTCCTCGAAGCCCTGCAGAAGCTCTACGACGCCTCCGACCTGGCCGACGAACTGGTGACCACCGAGTAAAAAAATGCCCGCCGGAAGGCGGCAATTACAGTCTTATCAAATGAGATGAAATGTATATGGAGGAAACATGCGATCCGCAATCGTGACGGTCCTGGTGTTGTTGCTCTTCTCCGCCGTTTCCAGTGCAGAAGTAACTGAAATCATACTAGAAGTCGACTACCCCCGGCTGAGCATCGACGCTGCGGGGTTCACCCGGGTGGATATCGACGGCTACCGGAGCACGGCCGATCCGGGGCATCCCGCCCTGCCGGCGCGATCGGTGCCGGTGCTGCTGCCGCCGGGACACGCGGTAGTCTCGCTGGAGGTGGAACCCTTCGAGCTGGTCGAGCTGCCTGGCAGCCACGTGGTATTTCCCGCCCAGAAGAAATACCCGCCCAGCTACGCGGGCCCCCGCGAGTTCATCCAGCCCGATCCGGCCGTGTATGCGCAGGCGCTGCTACCGGAAAGCATCGGGACAGCCCGGACGCTGCAGCACAAGCGCGGGTTCGCGGTCTTGCCGGTGATGGTGCGGCCGGTGGTGTATCTTCCCGGCCCCGGCACCCTGTCCTACGCACCGGTGATCACCATCCGGGTGACCACCCGGCCGGCAGTGAATGCGTCGCAAATCCGGGGAATTGCGGCAGACTTCCGGGCGGTACAATCGCTGGTGATAAACCCCCGGATGCTCGACCTCTACCCGGTGAAGAAGAACCCGGTCTTCCAGGACTCGCAGTACGTCATCATCACCAACCAGGCGCTCTCCGAGTGCACCGGAACGAACACCCTAGCGACGCTGGCGCAGGAGAAGAGCGACCGGGGAATCTCCACGCTGATCAAGACCACCGGGGAGATCTACGGCGAGTACGCCGGCGCCGACGATGCCGAAAAGATCCGCAACTTCATAAAAGACATGTACGCAAACCACGGCACCGAGTACGTGCTGCTGGCCGGGGACGCCGATTTATCGGTGGTCGGCGGGGAGACCGAGCCGGTGATCGTCCCGGTGCGCGGGCTGTGGGGCGACATCGACTACGGCGGGGTGGAGGAAAACCTGCCCTCGGACATCTACTACGCCTGCCTGGACGGCGACTTCAACGCCGACCTGGACGGCGTCTACGGGGAGCCCACCGACGACCCCGACCTGCTGGCCGAGGTGATAGTCGGCCGGGCGCCGGTGGACTCCTGCCAGGAGGTGGAGAATTTCGTTAAAAAGACCCTGGCCTACCGCGGCTCCACCGACGCCTATTTGAAGAACGTCTGGATGGCCGGCGAGTACATCGGGCCGGGATCCTACGGCAAGATGTACCTGGAGCAGCTCCACCAGGGGGCCCAGGACGGCGGAATCCTCACCCGCGGGTTCATCGAAAACCCCTTCTTCGAGGTGGACACCCTCTACGACATGGACCTGTGCGAGAGGGACTGCTGGGGCGCGATCGAGATGCTGGCGATTCTCAACGGCGACGCCCACATCGTCAACCACTCGGGACACTCCTACACCAACTACAACATGCGCCTGTCCACCGACGAGATCGACGCGGGGATGAGCAATACGAAATACTTCTTCCAGATCACCTCGGGCTGCTACCCGGGATCGTTCGACAACCGCCTGGACCCCCTGCAGGGCGGCGGCCAGACCCAGGCGCAGGATTCCTTCACCGAGCACCTGATCGTGGGCGAGCACGGGGCCTTCGCGGCGGTGAGTTGCTCGCGCTACGGGGTGGGTTCGCTGATGGAGCGCTTGTTCTGGGACTCGGCCTTCGGCCAGGGGATCAAGGATCTGGGAAAGATGCACACCCGCGCCCGGGACGTCACCTCCGGCTGGGTGGAGAGCAACTACGAGCGCTGGGCGCTGTACGGCATGAACTACTTCGGCGACCCCGAGCTGCCCCTGCACATGTCCGCCAGCGCCGATCCGCTCATGGGCGTGCCCGTCAACCCGCTGTGGTTCATGGCCGTCCAGGGCGGCGACGACCCCGCCGACCAGGTGTTCGTGGTGCGCAACGACGGCGGGGGCACCCTGGACTGGACGGTGACCTCCGACCAGCCCTGGCTGACCGCCTCCCCGGCTTTTGGGGCCGCGCCCGGGGAGGTGACCGTCTCGGTCGATGCCTCCGGACTGCCGCTGGGCACCAGCGAAGCCGTCCTGACCTTCAGTTCCCCCGACGCGGTCAACTCCCCCCAGACCGTCGTAATTTACGCCTACGTGGCCACCGTGCCCCGGGTAGACGCCCCCCACACCTGGCAGAGCCCCCAAGTGGACGGGGTGATCTCCGCGGACGAATACGCCGGGGCCGGGTTTCTGGACATCGGCCTGGTGGCCCCCGGGCGCACCTCGGCCAAGCTGACCCACGACGGCGAGAAGCTCTACATACTCATCTCGTCCTTCGACGACACCGACGTCGACCCGGGAGACGTGGTCATGGTGGTCTTCGACAACGACAACGACGACCAGTGGCCGGATCAGCCCGGCGACGAGGGCCTTTACCAGCTCATGGCCGACGGCACGCAGTATTTCGTGCCCTACTACCAGGACGGCAAGCTGGGCAACTACGATATGAGCCCGGCCGGCGTGGAGATCGCCTTCGGGATGAACGGGAGCTTGCAGCGGGTGCTGGAAATGTCCTTCGATTTTTCCGAAAGCCACCTGAAGGTCAACCAGGGCGAGCCGCTGGGCATGTACCTGATCTACTTCGACCAGGACGGCGCCGACTACCCGCTCACCGGCATCTGGCCCCCGACCGGCACCGCCCTGGAGGCCTGCGAATTCTTCGGCACCGTCGACCTGGGCCTGCCATCAGACGCCATCACCGTGACTCCTTCCAGCCTGGTCTTCTCGGGTGAATCCGGAGGATCGGCGACCGGTTCGCAGACTGTGACCATCGACGCCACCACCGCCGCCCCTCTGGACCTGACCTTCCAGAGCTCCGCCGGCTGGTTGCAGCTGTCGGCTCAAACCGGCACCACTCCCATGACCCTGGATGTCCAGGCCGACCCCGCCGATCTGCAGACCGGCATTTACGAAGACACCATCACCATAATCGCCCCCCAGGCTCAGAATTCGCCGCTTGAGATCCCGGTCCGCTTCGAGGTGGCCGAGCCCGCCCCGGTCTTTTCAATCGATCCGCCGTCGCTTTCGTTTTCCATGACCGCGGAGGGCGCCCTGCCCCAAGGCGAGAACCTGACCATCACCAATACCGGCGGCGGCACCCTCGAATGGACCGCCCTGCCCGCCGGCGACTGGTACGAGCTGTCGGAAGCAACCGGCTCCGCACCATCCACTGTCACGGTCACTCCCGTTACCGCCCTGCCTCCCGGCAGCCATACCAGCCTGATTCTCTTCCACGCCCAAGGCGCCCAGCCCGCCCAGGCCAGCGTTTCCATCACCATTGAAAAAACCGAGCCCAAGGACACCGGTGGTTGCAGCACCGGCGGCCACGGTGGTTGTTGTCTGTCGATTTTCCTTTTGCTTATAAGCCTGTTACGGATCCGGCGCTCTGGCGCCGTTTGACATCCGGCCGGATACAATCATATTGTAAGAAAGGCGGCGGGGAGCTTACCCGGGAGGACACACCATGCCGCTGGAAGATCTCTCCAAAGAAGAACTCATCGCCGAGCACATCGATCTGCACCGGAAAATCGGAGAGTTGGAGATTCTTCAGGCTGAGCGCAAGCAGGCCGAGGCGGCGCTGCGCGAAAGCAAGGAGTGGTATCAGAACCTTTTCGAGAATTCCCCCATATCGCTGTGGGTGGAGGATTTCTCCGATGTCAAAAAATGCCTAGACGCGCTGCGGGCGAAGGGAGTCGGGAACTTCCGGCAGTATTTCAAGAACAATCCGAAAGAGCTGTTCCACTGCGCCGATCTTGTAAAAGTGGTCGACGTCAACCAGGCCACGCTGGATCTATTCGGGGCTTCGACCAAGTCGGACCTGCTGTCCGACCTGGCGCACATCTTCACCCCCAAATCCTGGGCGGCCTTCAGCGAGATCCTGACGGCCCTGGCCCGGGGCGAAACCTCCTTCGAGATCGAAACCACCAACCAGAAGCTCTCCGGCGAGCCCATCTGCATAGTCCTGCGCTGGAACCTGGCCTCCGGCCACGAGAAAACCGGCAACAAGGCGTTCGTCTCCATACTGGACATCACCAAGCGCAAGAACGCCGAGAGGGAGCGCGAGAAATACATAGACGAGCTCAAACATGCCCGCGAAAGGATCGATGAGCTGACCGGCATTCTCCCGATCTGCTCGGAGTGCAAGAAGATCCGCGATGAGCAGAACGCCTGGCAAACGGTGGAGTCATTCGTGAGCAGCCACACCGACGCGAAGTTCTCCCACAGTCTCTGCCCGGAATGCTCCAGCAAGCTTTACCCCGAACACCAGGAGGACTAAGATCCCTTCTGGGGAGATGACCTTGTCCGACCTGAAGCTATACCTGCAGCCCACCAAAACCCTTGAGTGTGCCCACCCCCGGATCGTCGCCCTGGCCGGGGAAATCACCGAAGGCGCCGGGGACGAGCACGAGAAGGCCCGCCGCCTGTTCTTGTGGGTCCGCGACCGGGTCAAGTACGCCCTGGACAATCCTTTCTGGCTGCTTGATCACTACCGGGCCACCGGCATCCTGGACCGCGGCCGGGGCTACTGCGTCCAGAAGGCCATGGTCCTGTGCACCCTGGCGAGGGCCAGCGGCATCCCCTCGCGCCTGATCTTCGCCGACATCATCAACCACATGGTCCCCAGGGAGTATCTGGAACTGGCCGGCACCGACCTGTTCGTCTACCACTGCTACACCGACATGTTCCTGGGCGGAGATTGGATCCAGGCGACCCCGGCCTTCGACAAAAAGCTCTGCGAGAAAATGGGCTACCCCCTGGTGGAATTCGACGGCCGCAAAACCGCCATTTTCGCCCCCGCCGACGAACGGGGCCGCAAGTTCGTCGACTACGTCCACAACCACGGCCCGTTTGCCGACATACCCCTCGAGCCCATGCTGCAAGCCTGGGAAGAAGCCTACGGCCGCGAAAAGATCGAGTTGTGGAAGCAGGCTTATTCCGGCCGGGTTGACTGAGGCTACCCGTACATGGTCCACTAGTTGTCGGGAGTAAACGGAGATCGACATGAAGAAACTCGTGTTGATTGCTGGCCTGTTGCTGTCGAGCACTCCGGCGTTCGGACAGTCGGCGGTGGCCAGCTGGAATCCGGTCACGCTCGACATCGACGGCAATCCGGAGACCATCGCCTACTACACCCTGTACTACGGCACGACCTCGCGGCCCGGCGGCGTCATCCATCCCTCCGACGGCTCGTTCTCCTACGACGCCCTGCAGGACGTGGGCAACGTAACCCAGTACCAGGTGGACAACCTGACCAACGGAGTCACCTACTACTTCTCGGTGGCGGCGGTGGACATCGGCGGCAACGTCTCGGACTACTCGACCGAGACCTCCTACAACGTGCCCAACGAGAACTGCAACAACCTTCTCGACGACGACCATGACGGCCTGACCGACTGCCAGGACGCCGAATGCCCCGATCAGACCGAGGCCTGCGACGGCTTCGACAACGACTGCGACGGCACTCCCGACAACAACCTGACCGGCCCGGCCTGCCCCCTGCAGGACGGAGTGTGCACCGGATCCACCCAGAGCTGCTCCGGGGGGACCTGGCAGGCCTGCGACGCATCCTCTTACGGCGCCGACTACGAGGCCGACGAAGCCAGTTGCGACGGCCTGGACAACGACTGCGACGATCAGACCGACGAGGATTTAACCGCTCCGCCCTGCGATCTGCAGGTGGGAGTCTGCAGCGGATCCACCAAGCGCTGCGGGGGCGCCGGCGGCTGGCTGGACTGCGACGGCAGCGACTACGGCGCCAACTACGAAACCGACGAAACCACCTGCGACGGGCTGGACAACGACTGCGACAACCAGACCGACGAGGATTGCCCGTGCTCTCCCGGCGATACCCAGGCTTGCGGCACCGGCAAGTGCGCCGGCACCCAAACCTGCGACAGCAACGGAGCCTGGGGCGCCTGCGACGGCGAGGCGCCCGATCCCTCCGAGAGCTGCAACAACATCGACGATGACTGCGACGGCTTCACCGACGAGGACCTGACCGCCCCCGCCTGCGCCCTGCAGGCCGGCGTGTGCTCGGGCTCGGTGCAGACCTGCGGCGGCGCGGCCGGCTGGCAGGCCTGCGACGCATCCTCCTACGGCGCCGACTACGAGGCCGACGAGCAGAGCTGCGACGGGCTGGACAACGACTGCGACGACCAGACCGACGAGGACCTCACCGGCCCGGCCTGCCCCCTGCAGCAGGGAGTCTGCCAGGGAGCGACCCAGACCTGCAGTTCGGGCAGCTGGCAGGCCTGCGACGCCTCCTCCTACGGCAGCGACTACCGGGCCGCCGAGACCGAGAGCGACTGCGACAGCCTGGACAACGACTGCGACGGACTAACCGACGAGGAATGCCCCTGCAACCCCGGCGACACGCAGACCTGCTCAACCAACGAGGGCGAGTGCGAGGAAGGCACCCAGACCTGCGACGCCAACGGGGCCTGGGGCGCCTGCGACGGCGTCATGCCCCGCGACGAGACCTGCGACGGGCTGGACAACGACTGCGACACCCAGACCGACGAGGACCTTACCGGGCTGCCCTGCGAACTGCAGGACGGGGTCTGCGCCGGGGTGGCCGCCACCTGCGGCGGCGCCGAAGGCTGGGTGTGCGACTACGGCCCCAACTACCAGGCCGACGACGAAACCCTCTGTGACGACCTGGACAACGACTGCGACGGCGAGACCGACGAGGACTGCGGCGATATGGTGGTCGAGGGCAGCTGCGGTTGCGGGACTTCAACCAACGGCTTGTCCCTGCTGCCATTGTTCGTGCTGATATTCGCCATTCGCCGCCGTTGACCCTCAAGTAACCATCGATTATCCTCGACGGCATGAACGGCTCCTGGTTCCACCCGTCTTACGTCCTCTTCCTGTTGGGGGTGCTGCTGACGGTCTGGATGTGGCGTAAGTACTCGTTCCGCCGCGGCCTGCAGGCATTCTCCATGACGCTGTTCATCGCCCTGTTCTGGCTGGCGGCCTTCGAGGGACGGCCCGCCTGGCCGGTGGACTTCTTCCTGTTCTCCGACCCGCTGCTGGCCCTGGTGCACACCCTGGCCGGGCGGGTGCTGGTGCCGCTCTTGCTGATGTCTTTGGCCTTCGTTTTGCTGGCGGCGGTGATGGGCCGGGTGTTCTGCTCGCATGTCTGCCCCCTGGGAACGCTCCTGGATTTCTCCGACCGTTGGCTGGGACGGCGCCAGCGGGTCAAGGAGAACCGCGGGACATTCAAACGGGCACGGAAGATAAAGTACGTCTTCCTGCTGGTGATCCTCTCGGCGGCGGTGGCCGGGTTCAACCTGCTGGGCTTCGGCGACCCCATCGTGATCTTCACCCGCTTCGCTGCCACCGTCTTCCACCCGGTGGTCATGCTGCTGCAGGACGTGGGGCTCTTGATCCTGCGCCCGATCGGCGCCTGGCTGGGCTGGACCGAGGCCGCGTACCTGGAGCTGATTCTTCCGTCTTTCGCTGGAGCGATGCTGTTCGTGGGCCTGCTGATTACGATCCTGGTTCTCTCCAGGCTGCAGCCGCGCTTCTGGTGCCGGCACCTGTGCCCGCTGGGGGCCATGCTGGGCTGGGTGGGCCGCTGGGCCCCCTACCGCCGGCGGGTCTCCGACAAGTGCAACGCCTGCAACACCTGCGTGCGCGAGTGCCCCACCGGCGCCATTCACGAAAAGGGCGTGATCACCGACCGCTCGGAGTGCATCGTCTGCCTGCACTGCGTACAGACCTGCCCGGAGAACGCGGTTGAGTTCACGTTTACAAAAAGGGCCGAAGCGGTGGACCTGCCCGGCACTTCCACCTCGAGGCGGATGTTCCTGGGCGGAATCGCCGGCGGCCTGGCCGCGGGACTTTCGATGCGCGCGGACATGCTGCACCCCTCCGACGCATTCCTCCCGCTGCCCGAGCGCCACGGCCGGCTGATCCGACCCCCCGGCGCACTGCCCGAGCCCGAGTTCATGTCCCGCTGCGTGCGCTGCGGCGAGTGCATGCGCGCCTGTTTGACCAACACCCTGCAACCCGACTGGTACCGCGCCGGCCTGGAGGGGCTGTGGGCCCCGCACATGAGCCTGCGCCACGCCGCCTGCGAGCAGACCTGCAACGTCTGCGGCCAGGTCTGCCCCACCGAAGCCATCCGCCCGCTGAGTCTTTTAGAGAAGCAGCACGCCAAGGTCGGCACGGCGGTCATCGACCGCAACCGCTGCCTGCCCTGGTCGCAGGACCACCGCTGCCTGATCTGCGACGAGCAGTGCCCCTACAACGCCATCGTTTTCAAGACCGATCCGGAGCACCACGTCAAGCTCCCGGTGGTCAACGCCAACAAGTGCAACGGCTGCGGCCAGTGCGAGGACAAGTGCCCGGTGCTGGGCGAGTCGGCCATTATCGTGGTCCCCCAGGGCGAGCTGCGCCTCTCCGAGGGCTCCTACGTCGAGGAAGCCCGGGCGCTGGGTCTGGTGTTCGCGGCCAAGGATGGGGAGCTCAAGGATTCGTTCAAGACCGAAGAAGACATCATCAAGACTGAACTGCCGGCGGGGGGAGCGGAAGAGATACCCACCCTGCCTCCTGGCATCGAACTCGAAGACTAGAATCTGGCAATTGCTTTGATCGACGGTTTCAAGGCGTGGAAGCTGGCGCATTCTACGCCTACGCGGGTGTCGCATTTGTGGCGGGTGTAGATAATACCGATGCGGACGATGAAGGAACCGGCTTTTTCCCAGTCGATGTAGACCGACGAGGAAGCTTCCCAGGCGCGTTCGGCGCCGGTGCCCTGCTCGAACCAGTCGATCCACTGGAAGTAGCCCCGCACGGTCAGGCGCAGCAGGCTGCCTTTCCAGAAATCCTGCAGGCGCAGGCGGACCTCCGCCCAGGGTTTCAGCGACCATTCCTTGTAGCTGACCGGGACCTCGAGGAACTCGTCGAAGACGTTGTCGCGCAGCCGCAGGGGGTACTCCAGGCGGATCTTGGTTATCAGGTTGTGGGACCAGCGCCGCTCCCACTCCAGGGAGGGAAGAAAGCGGTGGGTGGTGCCCCACTTCCGCTCAACTTGCTGCTCCATCTGGCTGAAGTCGAAGCGCAGGGTGATCGGCGAGGTGTAGATCGGCCGGTAGGTCAGGCGGTTCTGCACCTCCACGTAGCGCTCGGTGTCCTCCTGGGTCTCGTCCTGGGTGACCTTCCACCACTTGCCGCGGCTCTCCAGCCGGAAGGGGTCGTCGTACTTACCGAAGGCCGCCCGGCCCTCCACCTGGTGCTTCTGCAGATGGACCTGCATCATGCGATTCTCGGATTCCTCGGCGTTGGTGTAGCCATAGCCCACCGCCAGCATGGTGGAGCCCAGCGCGTCGATCCAGCGCCCGGGGAACAGCTCCAACTGCCCGGACAACAGCGCCGCGGCGGTCTCCAGGTCGTCGCCTTCGTCGGTGCGCCCGTTGAAGTAGGACATCTTGCCGTTGAAGGTGGGCACCAGACCCTCCAGGTAGCGGCTGGCGGCGCCCATGACCAGCTCCCAGGCCTCCATGGACTGCTGGCCCCCCGCGGCGGCGATCTCGTCGGGCTCGAAGGTCTTGCGCTCGAAGCGTGCGTAGCCGTCTTCGGTTTTGGTGGGCGCGGCCTTCAGCTCCAGGCGCATGTTCTGCGCCGCCCCGGCGTAGCTGCCCAGGTTGCCCCAGCGGTTGTCCCCGGTGGACTCGAAGCCGGACACCTCGTTCTGGGAGTGATCGAAGTAAGCCTTGACCGCCAGCTTGCGGAAGCCCAGCCCGTCCAGGATCCCCTTGGCCAGGTCGTACTCCAGCGAACCCGCCAGGCGCAGCTTTTCATCTTCGTGCCCGCCGCCCGACAGCACGCTGCGGCCGAAGAGCAGCCAGACGGTGGGCCAGCGCGCCTTCATGAAGGCCAGCTTGCCCATCAGGTTCTCGTTGATCCCGTCGGCATCCCCTGACGGCGACAGGTCGGGGGCCAGATACGACCGCTCGTGATCGTAGAGCATTCTGAGAGTCAGCCAGCGTACCGGCATCAGGGTGGTGTCGACGCGCACGTCGCCGGCGAAGGTGCCCAGGGGTGTCTGGCGGCTGCCCAGGGTTTCGAAGTTGCGCGAATGTATCTCGCCGTCCAGGCGCAGGTTGAGGTTCTGCGAGTTGTAGATCAGGTTTCCGGAGGCGGCCCTCCCCGAGGCGGCCCCGGCCCGGCTTCCGCCCAGTTGGAAGAACGAGGACAGCTTCCCCCCGTAGGGGCCGGCACCGATGTCGTGATCGGTCCACAGATCCGCCATGGCCATCTCGTAGCGGGCAGGCCGCACGCCGAACCGGTCGGTCACCTCGCGGTCGCTTACGTCCTGGCTGCCCAGGTAGCCGCCGCCGAAACCGAACCGGTCGCTGGGGTTGACGCCCACGTGCATCCGGCCGACCAGCTGGCGCAGGCTGTCGATGTGGGTGCCCTCCAGGCTGCCCTTGGTCTTGATGGCCTGGGCGAAGAGCTCGATGAGAATCTCGGAGGAGCGGCTCTTCTCGTCGATGGAAAGCTCCACGTAGTAGCGGTCCATCAGCATCTTGACCGCGTAGCCCGAGGGCAGACTCTGGTCCAGCAGGGCCACGGAGTCCGGCTCCTCCCACAGAACCACGTAGCTGACCGGGCGATCGTAGTCGAACATGTCGCGGGCGTTCTCGGGCGTGCCCATGTCGTGGATGTTGACCTCCACGCCGGTAGAGCTCTGGATGTACTTGACGAAGACGCTCTCGATCCACCCCCGGTCGATGTACTTGGGCGCCGCCCCGTCGATCTGGTAGTAGAGCCCCGACTCGTCGGTGACATAGGCGGGCTGGCCGTCGCGGGTGAAGCTGCCCAGCTCGTTGTCCCAGGGCAGCATCTCCAGGATCGAGCGAGCGTCGGTGCCCTTGCGGGGGATCTGCTCGTAGGTGTAGGTGATCTCCACCAGGCTCAAGGCGTTCACCCGGTCGGGATTCAGGAAGGTCAGCTGGCCGGTAGTGTGGGTGACGATGTAGTCCACCCCCCGCTCCAGGATCATCCCGTCCACCTTGACCACGTAGGATTCCGGGGTGATGTACTGCTTCTCCAGCTGGCAGGTGAGATCGATTGAGCCGCGGAAGAACTCCCGCATGCGCGCCCCCCGCTTCAGGCCCGCCTCGGCCTCCACCTCCACCGGGTCCTTCCGGCGCTCCCCGCGCTCGCCCATGCGCTGGTATACTCCCAGGCCCTCCAGCCAGGCGTGGTCCAGGAGATCGTGCCGGTTCTCCTCGCCAAGCAGCGGGACCTCGTCGGAGATCAGCAGCTCCTTGATGGTGTCGTCCTCGTTGCCGCGGAATCGCACCTCCAGGTCGTAGTCGCGCAGGCCGCCCTCGACCTTGGCCGACCGCTCCAGGAATATGCCCCCGGGCCGGTCGAGGGCGTCGATGAACCCGCGCTCGATGTCCGGCATCACGTCGCCCATGTCCATGCGCACCGAGGCGTCCAGGGAGCGGCCGCCCTCCAGGCTGGCCCCCATCCCCAACCTGAGCTCCGGAATGAACTGGGCGGACTTCTCCCAGTCGGAAGACCCGTCGGCCCGCGAATAGCTCCCCTCCCCGCTGACGGTCAGCTCCAGGTTCAGGCGCACCGCCGAGGGCTCCTGCTTGCCGCCGGTCTTGCCGCTCCACACGTCATCGACCGAATAGGTCAGCCACTCGTCGCGGGGAATCATGTACCCCTGGTAAACCCCGGGCTGCAGGAGAATCAGCGTGCTTCCGGCCAGGGCCATTCCGGCCGTGTCCGGGCTGAAAAGACCGTCGGCCTCGCGCTTCTCTTCCCATACCTTCTGCAGGGTGTTGAACATACCCAGGCCCGAATCGGTGCCCACGAAAACCCAGGGCAGCGAAACCTCGATGCCCCGCACCGTCCCCGCCGGCATGCCCTTCTCGTAGATGAAGGGGCTGATGGCGTCCGCCCCGGGGCTGTAGACCACCAGGCCCTTCTCGGTCCCGATCCATATGTCGCCCTGCACCGCTCCGAAGGCGGTGACCACCGGGCTGGGCAACCCTTCTTTTTGCGAGAACGTGGAAACCGCCCGGCTGCGCAGGTCGAAGCGCACCAACCCCTCCCGGCAGAAGAACCACAGGCTCTCGCCCATCTGGGCGATCTCGTAGACCTCGCCGAGGTTGAATCCCTCCTGCTCGCCGAAGTGGCGCCATTGTTGCGTCTGGCGGTCAAAAAGAAAGACGCCGCTCGCAGTGGCGAACCACACGCTCCGGCCCGCCGAGAGTATATCGTTAACCCGCCGGTCCTGCGGTCCCTGGGACTCGCTCAGCCGGGTCCAGTCCCGGGTCTGTTTGTCGTAGCGCAACGCGCCTTTTGCGGTCCCCACCCAGACGTAGCGGTCATCGACCGCCACCGAGAAGACGTTGTCCGAGGGCAGCGGATCCGGCGCGGTGTGGGCCATCCAGCGGCGGGAGCTGCGGTCCATGCGGCCCAGGCCGCGGGGGGTGGCCGCCCATACCTCGCGGGTGTCCGAGGCCACCATGCGCACCCGGTCGGAGGGCAGGCCGTCGGCCGAGGTGTAGAAGATCCACAAGTCGCCCACGACCTGGATCAGCGCTTCGTCGGCGCAGATCCAGGTGCCTTGCGCGTCGCGGGCGACGCGCGGGTAGCGGTTGCCGGCCAGGGCGGTCTCAGCGGTGAAGATCAGAAACAGCGTGAGGACCGCCGCGCGCCGGCTCAAACCTCCTCCTTCAAGATGCAGAGCTTGTTGAGGTCAATTTCCCCCAGCCCGGCGGCGTTGGCGTAGCGCAGGTACTTGAGCTGCTTGGGCCGGAACTTGCGTCCGTTGAAGCGGATTTTGCTCAAGGCGAAGGCGTCGGCGGCCACCGGGTCGGTGGAGAGCGTCACCAGGTTGGGCGTGTCCACTTCGCCGGGGCCCTTGGGGCCGTTGGTGGTCATCACCCGGGTCATGTCCACCAGGGTCAGGCTGGGCCGCACCGCCAGGGCCAGGTCGGCGATGGCCCGGTTGATCTCCATCATGGTGTGAAAGGCCGCCCGGTCCCAGATCACCCCCATCAGGTTCTTCAAGCCGATGCTGGCGGCCACCGCGTCGTGGGCCTTGGCCACCGGGACGTTGATCAGGCAGTCGGCGTCCAGGACCTCCCGGGACACCGCCACCTTCTTCAGGGCCTCCCCTCCCGGCACCGGGATCTCGCGGAACTGGTGCTCCTGCCCCAGCACGGAAAGCCGTGCGCCGCGTACTTCCGAGACGGCCTTAGCCACCCCGTTAAGCTCCAGCGCCTCGGCCCCGCGCAGCAGCGGGTAGTCCAGCACCAGGACCTTGCGGGCCCCCGCCTCGCGCGCCAGCCGGCACACCGCCGAGACCACCTCGGGATTGGTGTTGTTGCCCCAGGAATCCGGGTTGGCAAACGATGCGTTGGGCTTGATCACCACGCACTCGCCCGGCGTTATGAACTTCTCCACCCCCCCCACCAGCTCGAACGCCCGCCGGACCATCTTCTCGACATTCTTCCCCCCCACCGCCGCCAGGACGTTCTTTTCTTCAGCTCCGGCAACCCGGGCCACCGGGCCCAACAGGGCTCCGGCTCCCAACGCTGCGGCTGTCTTGAGAAAATCCCTACGGGTAGGTTTCAATATCTCTCCCGCTTACGGCGAATCAACGGCAAGGCCAGCAGGGCGAGAAGTTCTACCCCAGATCCGGTGGAACACCCACAACCACCCTCCACCACGATCTCCTCCTCGCCCCCCGCGTCGGTGCCGGGCTGATCTCCCCCGCCGCCATCCTGGCCGCCCCCGTCGGTACCCGCATCGGTGCCCCCGTCCTGATCGGAAGGTATCACTGCGGTCACCTCGGCCGAGTAGGCCGAGACGTTCCCGCCGATGTCCACCGCCGCCACCGCGAAGTAGTAGGTCTGCCCGGGAGTGAATCCGCTCTGCTGCGACGAAGTGGTGTTGCCCACGTTCTGGGACTGGTCGTAGGAGAAGCCGGGGTCGCCCGGCCGGGTGACACTCCCCGGCCGGGATGTCTGGCCCCAGTAGAGCACGTAGTGGTCGACACTCTCCGGCCCTCCCTGCTCGTCTAAAGTGACCGCGTCCCAGCTGGCCCGAACGTCTGCGGCGTGAACTGGAAAACAAGCCAAAAGCAATAAAAAACTTGAAAAGTATTTCATGCCTATAATTTAGCCATGCACCCCTTCCCGGTCAATGGCGAAGATTGACTGCCCGTTCAATACGTGATTCGATCCACCCTCTGGAACTTGCCACATCATCGTGAAGTCAGTATCCGGTGAAGGGGAACCCACATGAGATACATGGCAGGATCAATACTGGCTACCACGTCGTTGTTCCTATTGATAATCATACCCTCCGGATGCAAGACAGAGCCCGTGGTCGCCAAGGAGAATATCCGAAACACTGCGCCTCTTCCGGGCATGATTGAAATTCCAGCCGGATGGTTCTGGATGGGTTGTAATCCCAAGATTGACGCAGAGTGTGAAGACAATGAAAAACCCGGCCGCAAGGTCTACCTGGATGCCTATTGGATCGACCAGACTGAAGTGACGGTAGAAGAATACTCAAAATGTGTAGAAGCCAATCGATGCTCCCGACCGAAACCGATGAAGATTTCGCGCGACAAGACGTCTGGGCCCCTCGATCCTCCCAACAGCTATAAATACTGCAATTGGAAAAGGCCGGGAGGTTCCAAACACCCGATCAACTGTATCGCCTGGAACGACGCAAAGGATTATTGCCAATGGGCCGGAAAACGCCTGCCGACCGAAGCCGAGTGGGAAAAAGCGGCTCGCGGAGATGACGGAAGAAAGTATCCCTGGGGAAATGACCCGCTCAGTTGTCAATATGCGATTATCGATGACGGTGGAGCGGGATGCGGCCGTAACTCCACCTGGCCGGTATGCTCCAAAAAAAAGGGGAATAGCTCCTACGGAATCTGCGACATGGCGGGAAACGTGTCCGAATTTGTTTCCGACAGATTCAACCAGAAGATATACTCAACCGCCTCAAACAAGAATCCAGAAAGATTTGCCAAGGGTACCGACACCGTGTTGCGCGGCTCCGCCTTGGATTTTCCCGCTTCAAAACCAGGTCTGCACCGGCTCTCTATCCGCGATTTAGCCAACATAGACGCGTGGCACGGAAACGTCGGTTTTCGATGCGCCCTCTCCCCGGAGAATTGAGATGAGACACCGATCAGTTTTTGTTGCCCTTCCTGTAGCCTTGCTGGTTTGCCTTGCCGGCTGCGGTGGAAATGAAAACCACAACACGCTTCTCTATGAAGAAACACAAGAATTACTGGAAGGACTGATCGATAACCTGAAGAAAGACGCAGAAAGCCTTTCTGCGGATGATGCCATTAAAAAGGCGGCAGATTTCCTCCGGAACAGCAGCCTCGTCAAGGATGTGTACTCCGACGAGAACAGCGGTGAGCCCGGCATACATGCTGAATTCATCAACGGAATTCATCTGGTTATTCCCGTGGTTGAAGTAGAAGGCTCAAACAATCCTCTTGCAGATCCCACAAAAAGAAAGGGCGGAGGTTCGCACTCGTCAATAAAATCCGAACTAGGCATGGTCAAAGGAGCGGCTGCTTTTCTGGATCTTGCCAAAGATCTTCCGTTGGTTGCGCAAAGGTACCAAAATATTGCGGCAGCCTACGGCTTCACACCCGAGGATTGCATCTACGGCGGCCCGGCGGATCCCATCTATGGTGGGGTCGAATTCTTTCGCAACCT
>Ga0272442_10001827_pt1 | contig 31599 bp, 44 predicted proteins | sample SSMForm2O_FD_200262 | JGI IMG/M metagenome (GOLD analysis project Ga0272442, IMG submission 200262) | Marine sediment archaeal communities from Little Sippewissett salt marsh, Falmouth, MA, United States - SSM-Form-2O | ecosystem: Environmental > Aquatic > Marine > Wetlands > Sediment ... | reverse complement strand
AATTAATGAGAGTAATCCTATAATCACTGTCGTCTATAATACTACAGTTACTATCGTGCGTGTGGAATTTTACAATTACGATACAAAAGAAACACACGTTATCAAGCTTAATACAACTGATAGTAAGACGTTTACATACACACCACCGGCCACTTTTGAAAGTGGACAGTATGAATTTTATGTTTGGGCTAAAGACCAGTATGGTGACAATGTGAACGATAGCATGGTATACAATTTTGTCTCCTATGGGGAGGTTGAGGAAGAGGTAAAAGAAGACGAGGCGTCTTACAATGCTTTGTTTTTGTTCCTTGGAGGAATTATAGCTTTTGGAGTTGCATTATTTTTCATTTTGAGGTACAAACATATAACACTTGAGAGTTTTATTTACTTCAGAAACAGGAAGATCATTCCTTTCTTCAAGACAGTTGTATTTGGGCCATTGAGCATTGATGTTGATGATGAAAAAGTAAAGAAGGCAGAATTTTATGTAAATGGTCAACTCAAAGATACTCTTACAGAAGCACCCTATGTGTGGAGATGGAATGAAGGGGCATTTATGAAACAGACCATCGAAACAAAGGTGTATGATGAGGATGGGAATGAACATTCAAGTAATGAGATGAAGTTTTACGTGTTTAATTCTCCAAGATTATTTAAGTAATGCAATCTAAGATTTTTTTCTGCATTCAAAAACCTCCAAAAATGTTAATATACGGAGAAGAATATTCAGACTTGTATGAAAGATAAATGGAATACGCTCTTGATTGCATCAATAATCGCGATAATAATGATGATTTTTGCCATAATGAAAGAATATTCAGCTTATGGTGACTATGTATTCGAGGAGTTATCCTCGTCACCAGGAGTTTTAGTTTGGTTGGGTAGCTTTCTTTTCTATATTCTGTTTTTCTATATAGCGATTGATGTGATAAAAAGATGGAATAAAAAGAAGAAATAGTCTTTTTATCTAAATAATCACTTGTTTTTCCATCTCCAAAAATGTTAATATTACATAGTTGATTCTTATGTAAGTGATAGGATGAAAATAAATTGGAAAGATCTTGGATTGGCAATGGTTGTTTCATTAGTTTTAGTTTGTATAATTGGAATATTCTTCTCATCTTCGATATCCTTCGAATCCGCATCGCCTTTGTCGGGAGGTGGCGCAGGGCTTTCTGATGTTTTCCCGGGTGTGCTTTTGATACAAATGGCAGGTGGATTCTTAACAGGAACTTTGATTTTTTATCTTTTAATTGAAGCTTGGAGGAATAAGAAAAAGTAGAATCTGGGCATAAATTATCTTTATATGGTGTTAGATTGTTTTTATGTTAGAATATTTTCTGTACAATGATAAATACAAGGACGACAAATTTATGTAATTCTTTCAGCATTGACGGATTTAATGGAAATTCATTGCATCTATGGTCGTGACTGGGATTCAAACGTTTACATTATTTTAGGAGAAAAACCAACTATCATTGATGCGGGTACGGGACTACATTCTAGAGAAGTCATTAATAAAATCAATGAGTTTATAGACCTTAAAAAAATAACACAAATCATTCTTACTCATGAACATTTTGATCACTGTGGTGGAGTAAAGCATCTATTTGATGCAACAGACAGTAAAGCAAAAATAATGGCACATATCGACGCATCAAAAAAAATAGAACAAGGAGAAAGCCATTTTGCAAGAATGCTAGGCTCGACCATGCCCAAGATACAAATTGATGTCAAAGTAAAAGAAGGAGATGCAATCAAAATTGGAGACGAAACGTTTACCGTATTACACACTCCAGGGCACACACCAGGCTGTATATGTCTATACAGTGAAAAAAGTAAATCGTTAATCTCTGGAGATACGATATTCTCCAATGGATCGTTTGGAAGATATGATCTGCCTGGTGGAAATCCAGATCACTTAAGAGAGTCTATTGAGCGGTTAAGCAAATTTGATATCGAACATCTTTATCCAGGCCACGAAACCATTGTTGAGGGAAACGGCAACAAACACATGGCTATGACATTGAAAAATATACAATATTTGATTTAACATGCCCAATCCAAAAGACGTTCTAAATGAATTAAAATGGAGAAAGAGTTTCGAGTTAGAAAAAGCAGAGATATGGTACATTCATAGAGGTGCACCTAACGATACCAAGATTATCTCTGGAAAAGAAGTTGTAAAACTTGGAAAATCGTTTATGCAAACAAACACTGCAATGATTCCATATCATCGGGTTTTTAAGATAGTATATGGAGAAGATATTATTTTTATGCGTTAAAAACGCAATTTTTAGCGAATTATGGGAAAAATTTATATATTACTTTTTATAAATAGTATATTAGAAGCGTGATGAACTTAGACAATTATAAAAAATGCCCCAAATGCGGGGAAGCAATAAAACAGATTCCTATAAAAAGGTTTGATGGGTCAGTTATCATAGAGTTGTACTGTGAAAATTGTGACGAATCTTTAACGCTATACCCAGACCGTGGTGAAGTGAAATTCAAAAAAGATTTGATTTTTAGAAAATAATATGCCTCTTTTTTATCCAAAGATATGTTTTTATTTTGTCAACCTGTTTACTTAATGGATGAAAATATTACCAATTGCGTCTGATTCTCTCGGCGTACGATCAATGGCAACTTATGTAGAAACTAAAGATTGTAAAATATTGATTGACCCTTCTGCAGCATTAGGTCCAAAAAGATATGGCCTACCTCCTGCAAAAAAAGAATTAGATATGCTTGCTAAAACAAAAAAAGAAATATCAAAAATTGCAACAAATTGTGACATACTCACCATATCACACTACCATTATGACCATTATGATCCGGATGAAACATTCTATAAAGGAAAAACCGTGTTTGCAAAAGATATTAAAACAAATATCAACAAATCCCAAAAACAGCGAGGTACTGATTTTGAAAAATGTGTAGAAGAACCCTGTGAATTAATATATAGCGATGATTCAACCCACAACATTGGAAAAACAACAATTACATTCTCTCCGCCTTTCTTTCACGGTCCTGAAAATGTACGACTTGGATATGTGATTATGACTACCATTGATGATGGGCAACAAAGAGTATTACATGCCTCTGATGTACAGGGACCCGTAACCAAGACTGCAAAAGATTACATTATCAGTCAAAAGCCGGATTTGCTTATCATGGATGGTCCACCAACCATTTTCTTAGGATGGAAGTTTAGCATGAAAAGCTTGGAAGATGCCTCAAAGAACCTCATTGAGATAATTGAGAATTTAAAATGTGATGTTATCCTTGATCATCATCTTCTTAGAGATTTGAAATATTTAGAAAGATTTCCTGAGCCTTACAAAAAGGTAGGAAAGAAGATAAAAACTTTCGCAGAATATTTAGGTAAAGAAAACAATACCCTTGAAGCTCATAGAAAGGAAATGTGGGGTAAATAGCATGGGATTTGTCGAGAGATTAGAAAGAAATATTGCAAAACTTGAAAAAAGAATTGAGAAAGAGAAAATGAAGATCGCGGATTTACACGAGAAGTGTGAGGCTAAAAAGATTACAAAGGCAGACTTTAACCTTAAAAAGAAGCAACATGAGACAAAGATTCGTGCGATGGACTCCAGAATGCGAGTTTTACAGGGCGGGTTGACTAAAGAAAAAAAGCATATTGAAGAAAGAGCAAAAGAAAAAGAAGAGAAAAAGAAAGAGAAAGAAGAAAAGAAAGAGAAGAAAAGAAAGAAGAAAGAATGAAATATGTCTATTTTTGTCAAAAGAGGGGATCTTACTCAGATTTCTTGTGATGCTATCGTAAATCCTGCTAATTCTTTTGGCTATATGGGAGGTGGTGTTGCTGGTGCCATTAAACGTGTGGGTGGCATTGAGATTGAGAAAGAAGCCGTTTCTAAAGCACCAATTCCAGTGGGTACGGCTGTTGAGACAATCTCAGGGAATTTACCATGTAAATATGTTATTCATGCTCCAACAATGAAGCAGCCTGCAATGAAGATCCCTGTTGAAAATGTAAAGCTTGCAACTCGTGCAGCACTTGAACTTGCACTACAAGTTAATGTTAAAAGTATTGCAATACCAGGGATGGGGACTGGTGTTGGTAGGGTTCCAGTAGAAGATGCTGCTCAGGCTATTGTTTCAATAGCAAAAACATTTGAGAATTCTTTTGAAACAATCTATTTAATTGATAGAAATGAAGATATGGCGGAGTCTTTTGAGCGATATATTTAGTATTTGATAGAAAAACTTTCAAAACCATTTGTTGAGTCTTGATTTTTTACTTTAACATGCTCAACTTGAGCTGATGGTGGACCACAATGACACCAGTCGACCATCTCTTTAACAGTATCTTCTTCACCTTCAAATATAGCCTCAACGTTTCCTTCAGAAGTATTCCTTACCCATCCATTTAAACCAAGTTGTTCTGCTTTTTGTTTTGTACTAGCTCTAAACCAGACACCTTGAACTATGCCAGAAATAATTACATGTACGTTTGTTATCATTTTGTTCACCTATGGGCTAAATCGTATTACAGTCCTAGGAAATGGAATGGCATCTTTGATGTTATCTATACCACAAATCCATGCAACAACACGTTCAACCCCGAGACCATAACCTGAATGAATGACAGATCCGTACTTTCTAAGATCAAAGTACCATTCGTAGTTATCTGTCTTCTCCCCCATTTCCTCGAGTCGCCGAGTCATTTCTTTAACATCGAGACTTCGTTGAGATCCTCCAACAATTTCACCATATCCGCCTGGCGCAATCATGTCAAAGCAAAGTGCAGTTTTTGGGTCCTTTGGATCCTTTGGCTTATAAAACGCCATAATCTCAATAGGGTAATTTGTTACCACAACTGGCATATCAAAATAATCCATAAGCTTGTTTTCTTCAAGAGTTCTTAAGTCTTTACCCCACTTGATGTTCATATTTGCCTTCTTGTTGAGTATGCCAATGGCTTCAGTATATGTAATTGTAGGAAACCTAGCTTCGGCTACGCGTTCTAATTTTTTAATGTCCTGTTCCAAGACATCCAGCTCTCGTTTGTTGTATTTTAATACCTCTTTTAGAATAAACTTAACTTCATCTTTGGCAACTTCAGTGACCTCGTCAAGATCCATCCATGCGGCTTCCATTTCTGCCATCCAAAATTCAGATAGATGTCTAGATGTTTTTGATTTCTCAGCTCTAAAAGTTGGCCCCATGTTGTAGATTTTTTCAAGTGAAAAGACGGCGGCTTCAGCATACAGTTGCCAAGATTGTGATAGGTAGGTTTTGTTGTCATAATACTTGACTTCAAAGAGTGTTGAGCCACCCTCACATTGGTTTGGTTGAAGAATGGGTGCATCAAATTCATAGTAACCATTATCTCTGAAAAATTTGTGTATAGCACCGACTACCGTGGATCTAATTTTGAGAATGGATGAAAGTTTTTGTGAGCGGATCCAGAGATGCCTTTGATCCAGTAAAAACTCAGGGCTTTGATCTTTTACGATTGGAAAAGGTTCTGCAAAATTGATAACATTAAATTTTGTTACTTGAAGCTCATATCCACCTGGCGCACGCTTGTCTTCTTTTACAATTCCCTCCAGTTCAACACTGGATTCTATTAAGGCTTTTTTCCCATCTTGAAATTCATTGTCTGGCAGATTGCCTTTTTTGATGGTTGCTTGTATAGTACTTGTAACATCCCTGATGACAGTGAATACAATATTACCGCTGCTTCTTGTTCGGAAAATCCATCCGCGAAGATGGATTGTTTTACCTGTCTTTTTCCCATCAAGTATCTCTTCGATTTTTGTCCACTTGGTTTCTGCCATGTTAAAACACTCACTACGGGATAGAATTACAGCATATATGAATTACGGTAAAATATAAAATAAAGCACGGGATTATCCTCCCTAACGCTTATATACAACTTCCCTTATTATGCCAATACTTTCTTATATTATATAAGGGGTAATTGTAAAAATATTCATAGAGGTCATAAAGTGGACGATGCATCTAAAACAAAAGATGAAGAGACGCCTGAAACACCTGTTGAGGACGTAAAAGAAGAGGTTGCAGAAGAACCAAAACCTGAAACAAAATCTGAAGAAAAAACAGAAGAGCAACCAAAAGAGCAAGTCCCTGCTAAGGAAGCTCCAAAGGCAGAAGAATCGCCTAATGAAGAGACGCCTGCTGAAGAGAAAAAAGAAGAACCACCAACTGATAAATCAGAAGAAACTCCGGCAGAATCTGAAGTAAAAAAAGATTCTGTAAAAACTGAAGGAAAGAAGGAGCAAAAAAAAGAAATCCAGAAGGATAAAGAACACTCAGACGACTTCAAATATATTGTAAGAATTGCAAACACGGATATTGATGGAGAAAAAACACTAGTCCGTGGATTAACCAGCATAAAAGGAGTGGGAATGCACATAAGCGTTCTTATAGTAAATGAAACAGGAATTGACAAATATGCTAAAATGGGAGATTTAAAAGATGCCCAGATAGAAAAAATACAGAACGCACTGGACAATATAACTAAAAGTGCACCAAGTTGGATGCTTAATCATCGAAAGGATCCTGAAACCGGTGAGGACATTCACTTGGTGGGATCCGATATTGACATGAGATTAAGAGATGAGATTAACATTATGAAAAAGATTCGATCATATCAAGGTATAAGACATGAAAGAGGGCTTGCAGTTAGAGGACAACGTACCAGAGCGAACAATCGAAGAGGGTTGGCACTTGGAGTGTCAAAAAAGAGAGAACCGAGCAGTAAGTGATTATTATGGGCAAACCAAAATTTTCTAGGAAAAAATATGAAACTCCAAGTCATCCGTGGCAGGAAGATCGTATAAAAGAAGAAAACGAATTGATCAGGAAATATGGTCTGAAAAACAAACGAGAAATTTGGAAGGCAGAAACATCTCTCAGAAAATATCGTGGACAAGCCAGAGAATTATTAGCGAAAATTGGTAGCGACGATCCTCAAATCAAAAAAGAAAGTGATCAATTGCTCATGTACCTAGAAAGGATGACAATATTGAAGCCAAAAGCAACATTGGACGATGTATTGGCCTTGAATACTGAATCTGTTTTATCTCGCCGATTGCAAACGCTTACCTATTTGAAAGGATTAGCAGGTACTCCAAATCAGGCACGACAACTTATTGTTCATGGACATATTGCTGTTAACAAAAGGAAAAACACAGTACCCGGATATCTTGTTGAAAAAGATGAGGAAGATGAAATTGCATACACTACTGCGTCTCCATTAAATGACATATTACACCCTGTCCGCCCTCGTGCTGATTTTAAATCTATTCCAATAAAGAAAGAAGAGAAACCCGAAGAATCTCCAAAAGAAGAGGCTCCTACCAAGGAAGTTCCAAAGGAAGAAGAATCGCCCAAGGCAGAATCTGACAAGCCAGCAGAAAAAACGCCTAAGGAAGAAGCTGGTGAACCTGAGACAAATGAAGAAAAACCAGAAGAACCTCCAAAAGAGGAAGCACCTGCAGAAAAGAAAAAAAAAGAACAACCAGCAAAGGAAACCGATAGAGAAGAGAAAACAGAAAATGAAGATAAATCAAAAGGAGGTAAATAAACATGGGGAGATGGGGCGTTGCACATATTTTTGCATCTTTTAATAATATCATTATAACAGTTACAGATTTAACTGGTGCTGAAACAATTGCCCGCTGTTCTGGTGGCATGGTTACAAAATCAGCAAAGGACGAAGGATCTCCATATACCGCTATGAAAGTTGCACAAACTGTTGCTGATGCAATTCTTGAAAAGGGAATTGACAGAGTTAACGTACACATTAGAGGACAAGGAGGAAACAAAGCAGGTACTCCTGGACGTGGTGCTCAAGCAGCTATCCGTGCTCTTGTGAGAAGTGGGTTGAGAATTGGTAAGATAGAGGATGTTACTCCTATTCCGCACGATGGTTGTAGAAAGAAAGGTGGAAGACGCGGTAGGAGAATTTAGGTGACTGCAATGAAGGTTAATATCACTGAAATAAAACCAAAAAAAGCTGTATTGAGAATTGAAGATACTACACCTTATTTTGTGAACTCAATCAGAAGAGTTATGCTCTCAGAATTACCGAAACTTGCTGTAGAAAACGTAGTAATCTATGACAACACCACGGCGCTTTTTGATGAGATTATTTCTCACCGATTAGGATTAATTCCCATTCCAACAGACTTGAGTTTGTTAACCTTTAAAGACCAATGTATTTGTAAAGGCAAAGGTTGCCCAAACTGTACGGTACGATACACATTGAGCAAAGAAGGTGAGGGGGTTGTTTATTCTGGTGACCTACATCCTGAAGAAAAAAGCTGGGCCATAAAAGAGGATAAAATACCTATTGTAGAATTGTATAATGATCAACGCCTCATTTTAGAAATAGAAGCAGTGCTTGGTCGTGGAAGGGATCATGCAAAATGGCAACCAGTACAAGCTCCAGGATATACATTTGTTCCGACTATCGAAATTGACAAGAAACGAATCAACGAAGTCAAAGAATTCATAAAGGAACTTCCAGAAGGGCTTGTTGAATTGAAAAAAGATCAACTTCAAATCAAAGACATAGAAAAGTTGCCATTACTTGAATCACATATAGATAAGAAAAAAGCAGATTTTATCACAATCAAAAGGGATTCAAGTAAGATCATATTCAGCTTTGAAACTGATGGCTCGCTTAGTGCAAAAGATGCGCTGAGAGAGACGGCAAAAATACTTGAAGATAAATATGCAGAGCTTGGTAAATTACTAAAAAATCTAAAGTAAGCCTGTTTTTACCAAAAACATCTTTTATCTTTTTTATGTTGCTATATTGAAATTCTGGGCCTGTGGGGTAGCTTGGTATCCTTGTAGCTTCGGGAGTTATAGACTTGAGTTCAAATCTCAGCAGGCCCATTCAATTATTATGAAAAAACGCATTTCCTCCAACTTCCAAATATCTATTAGTATATACAAATTTGGCAACTACATATCCTTTTGAATAAGTAGATGATAAATCACCTTAATCTGCAGGTAATTATGCAGGTGCATATGCAAGTAAGTATCCTTTAGATGGTTTGTTCATTAGTGAAAAGTAGTATTTTAACAAAACAGTAAACGTTTTAATTTAAGATGCTATGATATATTAAGTAAATGAATATAAACGAAATATTTTACTCCATTCAGGGAGAAGGAAAATGGACAGGGCGTCCTAATATATTCATAAGAACTACAGGGTGTAACTTAAGGTGTTCCTTCTGTGACACAAGATACGCTTATGATGAAGGAACAGAAATAAGTATAGAAGATATAGTAAAAAGTGTCAACAAATACAATTGCACACGCGTGTGTATAACTGGTGGGGAACCGCTGTTGCAAGAGGATATCGGAAAACTTATCGATTTTCTTTTAGGGAAAGGTTACAAAATATGCCTAGAAACAAATGGCAGTATAAATGTAACTCTATTTTCATCCAAAAAATCGTTGATGATTTCATTGGACATAAAATGCCCATCGTCAAATATGCACAAAAAGATGAATTTCAATAACATACCTCTTTTAGATGAAGAGGACCAGCTAAAATTTGTTATAAAAGACAATAATGATTACAACTACGCAAAAGACATAGTCAAAAAATATTTACCAAAATGTTCTATCTTCTTCCAACCTGCGTGGGGAACTGTTTCAACTAATTTGGCGGAGTGGATATTAAATGATAGACTTAATGTTAAACTAGGTTTACAAATCCATAAGATATTGTGGGGAGATAAAAGAGGACAGTAATATATTAGTTAACACAAACTATATACATAATAAGTGTATTCTGCAGTTAAAAAATCAAAGTGTTATTGTTTAAATTACTAGGTAAAAATAGAGGTGTAATAGAAGATGCAACCAGCAAATATGGCATATGATAGAGCAATTACTGTCTTTTCGCCAGATGGAAGATTGTTTCAGGTAGAATATGCTCGAGAAGCAGTAAAAAGAGGAACGACCACAGTAGGACTGAAATACAAAACGGGAGTTGTACTAATTGTAGATAAGAGGGTAACCTCTCGTTTGGTAGAACCTGGATCGATAGAAAAGATTTTTGAAATCGATGATCACATTGGTTGTGCAACATCTGGTCTTGTGGCAGATGCAAGAGCGTTAATTGATAGGGCTCGTGTTGATGCCCAGGTTAATGAGATTACATATGATGAGAAGATACAGGTGAAAACACTGGTCAAACGCATTTGTGATTTCAAACAAACATATACTCAATATGGTGGTGTAAGACCATTTGGTACCGCATTGCTTATTGCAGGTGTCGACGAAACCGGACCAAGATTGTTTGCCACTGACCCATCCGGCGCTTTAATGGAATACAAGGCAAGTAGCGAAGGAGCAGGACGTAGTGGAGCCATGGCTCATTTCGAAAGTAATTATCGTGAAGATCTTTCTGGGGACGAAGCCATTGATATGGCAATAAAAGCATTGCACAAAGGAACAGAAGGAAAATTAAACCCAGATGCAACTGAAATTGGTACTGTTGATAAAGATTCCAAGTTCCATATTTTACCACCAAACGAAGCAAAGGATTACGTTACTAAAGCAGTCGGAGGAAATTAGAATTGGTTAGTCTTGATGATGCAATTTTTAAAGATTCAAAAAAAGGAACCCATACCCCTCAAGACTTTCTCCCTGAATTTTGAGGAATTACCTATGTCAAAAGATATAAAAAAGGATTATACAGACGAGATTCTTAAAAACAATGTCATTGCAAGATTTGAATCCCACGGAGAACGATTTGAGATAATCATTTCTCCAGAAGCTATTGAAAGAATAAGAGACGGTAGTCCATTGGATATGGAGGAGCTTGCAAGCGAGTTTATTTTTTCCGATGCGAAAAAGGGTAACAAAGCCTCGTTAGATAAGATGGAGGAAGTGTTTAATACCAACTCAATAGAAGGAATTGCTAAGATAATCATTCTGAAAGGAGACATTCAACTTACAACTGAGCAGCGTCATAAGATGCAGAAGAATAAAAGGAATAGAATTATTGATACCATCGTTAAAAATGCAATGGATCCGAAGACAAAGGCCCCGCACCCGCGACAACGAATTGAACTCGCGATGGACGAAGCTGGAATTCACGTTGATCCATTTAAGCCAGTGAGTAAACAGGTCAAAATCATTATCGAAACGCTGAGGCCAGTCATTCCCATCTCAATGGAACATGTGAGAATTTCTGTTAAGATTTCGTCTGAATATATTGGAAAAGCATATGGTATTGCCCGTAACTATGGTGCATTGGAACGGGAAGATTGGCAATCTGATGGTTCATGGATTGGTATTATCAAGCTTCCTGCCGGCATGCAAACTGATTTTTATGACAAGCTTAATGAGGCGACCAAGGGCAACGTATCCACTAAAATTTTGAAATGATTTATGGAAGGTAATATTTTATGTCTGAAACAAAACGTGAAATAGTTATTCCGAGCCAGCTTCTGGGGGATCTTGAGAAAAACAAAGCAGGCAGTGGTACATTTATAGAAGATGGGAAAATTTATGCTGATACACTTGGAGTACTGAATAACAGAGGGGATTACATTAATGTTGTACCTCTCAAAGGCAAGTATGATCCTCAAGAAGGGGATTTTGTTATAGGTATTGTTGAAGAGGCTTTATCTGCAGGCTGGCTTGTTGACATCAATGCTTCATCGCCTGCGTTTTTACATACAAACGAAGTTCCATGGAACATTGAATTTGGTGAAACCGAAAAATATTTAAATCACGGCGATTCCATAATGGCAAAAGTTCAACAGGTTGATCTCCTAAAAAAAATACAAATAACCCTTAAAGATCGAAACTTGTACAAAATTAAAGGAGGACATATTTCCTCCGTTGAACCTTCCAAAGTACCGAGAATTATTGGTAAAAAAGGATCTATGATATCATTATTAAAGAAATACACTAGATGTCGCATCTTTGTTGGTCAAAACGGAAGACTATGGATTGATGGTGATGAAAATGGCATCAATAAAGTACTACAAACCATAAAGAAGATAGAGAATGAATCTCTTTCTTATGGACTTACTAATAAAATAGAAGAATTACTAAAAAAAGATTCAAAGGACGTGCATTAAATGAAAATAGACGTTAAATTATTTGAAAACGGAAAACGACGTGATGGAAGAAAACCAGATGAACTTAGAAAAATAAAAATCGAAGCAGGAGTACTTCACCGTGCAGAAGGTTCATGCTATCTTGAATGGGGCGGTAATAAAGTAATCGCTGCCGTCTATGGGCCGCGAGAAGCCGTTCCAAGACACACTCAGAATCCATTGAGAGCTATTGTAAACGCGAAATATAATATGGCTGCATTTAGCGTAGATGATAGGAAACGACCAGGCCCAGACAGAAGAAGTAGGGAGATTTCTAAGGTAATTTCAGAGGCTCTTGAAAAGGTTATTCTTACTGAGAAGTTTCCAAGAGCAGCAATTGATGTAAACATTGAGGTGCTTGATGCTGAAGCAGGCACAAGATGTGCAGGTCTTACCGCCGCAGCAGTCGCACTGGCTGATGCTGGCATACCGATGAAAGATATACCTGTCTCCTGCGCTGCTGGAAAAATAGAAGATCAAGTTGTCCTTGATCTTGGAAAAGAAGAAGACAACTACGGTAATGCTGACTTACCGATTGCAATTTCCCCACGAACCGGAGAAGTTCTCCTCTTACAAATGGATGGGCATTTGACATTGGAAGAATTTGACAAAGCAATTGAGATGGCTATTAATGGTTGTCATACAGTATCAGAACTTCAGAAGCAAGCAATCATGAAAAAATATAAATCTAACGAGGAGGGGAACTAAGATGACAGTTACTCCAGCAATTAAAAGAGATTATTTAGCAAACCTTGCAGAGCAAGGAAAACGTGCCGATGGTAGGAGAATTGACGAATATAGAAACATAGAGATTGAAACAAATATTATCTCTAAGGCAGAGGGATCCGCCAGAGTAAAAATTGGGAATACGCAGGTTATTGCCGGTATTAAAATGGATATGGGTGACCCTTATTCGGATACACCGGATTCTGGTGTTATGACAACAGCCGCTGAGCTTATTCCACTTGCATCTCCTGATTTTGAATCAGGACCACCAAGAGAAAACGCAATTGAGCTTGCCCGTGTTGTTGACCGTGGAATACGTGAATCAGAAGTAATAGAAATTGATAAACTATGTATAGAACCTGGTGAAAAAATATGGATGGTTTTTGTTGATATTCATATCATTGATTACGATGGTAACTTGTTTGATGCTGCATCTCTTGCGGCACTTGCTGCTTTGATGACTACGAAAGTACCAATTGAAAGGTTAAAACTAACACTTGAAAAACTTCAAGAGAAATTCCCATCTATTAAGAATTATTTAGACGAACATCCAACAGATTATGCTTTACCACTTAAAACCCCGCCAGTTTCTTGCACATCAGTTAAATACAACGGTGCAATAGTTATTGATCCGGGTCTTGATGAAGAAGAAATAGCAGAGGTTCGTCTTACTGTTGCTACTGATGAAAACGGTGACATTCGTGCTATGCAGAAGGGTTTAAATGGTAGTTTTACTGTTGATGAGGTCAAAAAAGTTATTAAAGCTTCTATTGATAACGGGAAGAAAATCCGAGAACAGTTATACAAAAGCGTAGGTAAATAAATATGGCAAAGAGGACAAAAAAAGTTGGCTCAGCGGGTCGTTTTCAAGCACGATATGGAGTAAAGGCAAGAACCCGTACAAGAAACGTTGAGCTACAGCAGAAGGCAAAACACATCTGTCCAAGCTGTGGCCATAAAACAGTGAAGAGAAGTGGGACAAGCATCTGGCTTTGTAGAAAATGCGGAACAAAGTTTGCTGGTGGCGCATATCAACCTAGAACTGAAGCAGGCCAAAACGTGGAGAAAATATTAAAGGGCGAAATAGCAACGCCTGAGACAAACAAAGAAGAGTAGGGTGAACATATATGGCAGGATATAAATGTGGATTATGCAAGAAGAGCGTGAAGTTTGACGTAAAAAACATTGGTATGCAATGTCCATATTGTGGAAGTAAGATTTTCTACAAGGAGCGGCCAACTGTTGCCAAACGGATTTCTTCAAAATGAGGCGAGCAGCGTTCACTTTTGTTTTTAATTCTGACGATGAGGCTAGAGTTGTTGCCGAATCGTTAAAACCAGAGATAACTCATAAAATTCCTAAAACAAGTGCGACGATCTCTCTTTCGGATAAAACACTGGATCTAGAAATAGAAGCAAAAGACGTTAGTTCGTTAAGAGCTGCATGTAATTCATATCTTAGATGGATTAATACCGCGCTAAATGTGAAAAAAACAGTTTAAGTTTCTATAGTTTCTGTTCTTCCAGGTCCGACAGAAACAATGGCGATTGGAATATTCAGTTCGTTCTTAATAAATTCCAGATATGTCTGTGCTTGTTTAGGCAAATCGTTAAGTCTCTTTGGATTCTCAACAATATTATCCCACCCTTGGAACTCTTTGTAAACGGGCTTACATTGTTTTACATCTTTGATACTGGCGGGGAAGTAGTCTATCTTTTTACCTTTTAATTCGTAATGTGTACAAATTTTTATGGTTTTTAATCCGTTCAGCACATCAAGCTTCATAATTGCAAGTTTGGTAACACCGGAAATTAGACACGAATGCTTAACAACCACGAGATCGAGCCAACCACATCGCCGTGGTCTACTTGTAGTAGTACCAAATTCATTGCCTTTTTCTTGCAAATATTTTCCATCTTTATCAAGCAGTTCAGTAGGCAAAGGCCCTTCTCCGACTCTTGTGGTATAGGCTTTTACAATACCAACAATTTCATCAACGTACTTTGGTCTGATGCCGGTACCGATTGAAAAACCACCAGCAATAACATGTGATGATGTAGTATATGGATACGTTCCAAAATCAACATCAAGCATAACGCCCTGAGCACCCTCTAATAGGATGTTTTTATCTTGTTGAATAGCTTTGTTTAATTCAATATGAGTGGCTGTGATAAATTCCTTCAATCGCTTTCCATAGTTACTATATACTTTTAGAATCTCATTTTTATCAAGTTTTTTATCTATCTTATATAAATCAAGTAGTCTTTGTTTAATTGGCAGAAGCATATCAAGTTTTTTACCCAATATCTCTTTATCAATCAAATCTACTGCACGTATACCATTACGTGAAACTTTATCGCTATAACAGGGGCCAATACCTCGTTTTGTAGTACCAATCTTTTTGTTTCCAAGGTATTTTTCTTCTGCACCATCCATTAGCTTGTGATACGGCATGATTACATTTGCTCGATCACTGATAAGGAGTTTAGGTCGGATGCCTCTTTTAGTTAAATCATCTATTTCTTTGATTAAAATTTCTGGATCTATGACCACGCCGTTACCAATTACTCCTGTTTTTCCTTGGATTACACCAGAAGGCATTAAATGAAGTTTATATACCTCATCTTTAACTTTTATAGTATGACCAGCATTGTTTCCGCCTTGAAAACGAACAACATAATGTACATCTTTTGAAAAATAGTCAACAACCTTGCCTTTGCCCTCATCTCCCCATTGTGTACCGATAACTAGTGTGACGGTCATCTTCTTTCACTCATTTGGCAATAGTGATGAGGTACATAAAGATAATGTATAACGCAATCTTATCTGGAAACGAAGGATTTATAAAATAAGTAGTGTTGGCCAGAGAAATGCCTGATGAAAGGGACCAACCAAATATGACATACAATGTAACCAATCTAGATATAGATTTATTGAAAAAAGAGGTTGGCCAAAGGTTTCCTTTTTATGATATGAGGTCTAACATAAATGCAGTATTATTTTTCTGTCGTATTGACAAAGAAAATTTAGATGAAAATTTTGAATCTTTGCGCAAATCACTTTCTGAAAAAGGGTACATCCCAATGCTGAGATATGAAAAGGGAGAACATATTATTCAAATTATTTTTAAACTAAAGTTAAAGAAAAGGCCGGTCTGGATAAATCTTGCACTTTTTATCGCAGTCATTTTTACCACGACATTAGCTGGTGCTATTCAATGGGTAGGCAACTATGCATCAGGATTAGAAGGCTGGGAATTTCTTATAAAGGCTATAGAACCTTTTTATCTCTGGAATGGTTTCATTTTCTTCTCCGTACCCTTACTTTCCATTCTTGGCGTTCATGAAATGGGACATTATTTTGTATCAAAAAAACATAATTTAGAAACTTCGCTACCATATTTTATTCCTGTTCCTCCGCCATTTATCCTAGGGACTTTGGGTGCATTAATTTCAACTCACGAACCAATACCAAACAGAAAAACATTATTAGATGTGGGAGCATCTGGACCTATTTGTGGATTTCTTGTGTCAATTCCTGTATGTTTAGTAGGGTTATTCCTCATGCAGCAAAACCCAATTCCAATAACTGAAATAGGTACTGCAACCTTTGTTTTTCCTTTAGCTTTGCAAGGCCTAAGTAGCTTTTTTATGATACCTACAAATGCAGTAATGCATCCCACCTTGTTTGCAGGATGGGTTGGATTGTTTCTAACTGCAATAAACCTTCTACCAATTGGTCAACTTGATGGAGGACATGTTGTACGAGCTTTGTTAAAAGAAAAGCAGAAGTATGTAAGTTGGGCAGTGATCATTTCGATATTGGCCATTGGGTTGATTGATTCAAGATGGTTACTCTACGCTTTTATTATTATATTCCTCATAGGAACACATCATCAACCTCCATTAAACGAGCTGTCTCCCCTGGATACAAAAAGAATGCTTATTGGCATTCTTGCATTGATTATTTTTGTGCTTTGCGTTGCTCCGCTACCATTAATAACTCAATAAAAAAACAAGCGTGAATTTTATTGATAGATTGGAAAAACGCAACAATTTAATACCCTCAAATTGATTCATTACTATAAGTGTGATACAATGAAGACATATCTAAAAATCGTGTTTAACAGCGAAGGAAGTTCCCCATCAGACATAAAAGACCAACTGCTTAACATGGGATTCAAGGCAACTAAAGGAAACTATGATTTTGTTTACGATTGGAATGAAGACTCTGCAAACGTAGATGAACTGGTATGGTTTGCCGATAAAGTACACTCAGCATTAAAAAACAACAATATTTATTTTACAATAGAAACAATTTAGAATTCTATTGTTTCTTGTTCCTTTTTATATCTTCTAACGTTCTACTAAATACACCCATAAGAGTATGATATTCCCATTTAGATGGCATTGCTCGTCCCATTATACGTTTAAACATTATCTCCGTGTTTTCTTTCTTGTGTTGAGGATACTTTATTTCCTCTAACAAGTTGGAAAAAAACTCATATAGTTTTTCTTTTTCAATTTTACCAATGTGTCTTTTTTCTTTCGGTGTAAATAAATTCTTTGCATACAGAAGATATAGAACTAAGGCTACTGCATGTGATAAATTCAAAGATTGGTATGACTCGCTTGTAGGAATCCTAAGCATGATATCGCAGGCTGCAATTTCCTCATTATACAATCCATAATCTTCCCGTCCAAAAACAAGTCCAACCTTTCCATCTATCCCTCCAAGTTTATCAACCAGCTCATCAGGCACTATTGCATTTCTGAGATGTCGCTTGTCGTTTAGGCTTTCGATAGATGATGTTGCAATTAGATAATCAAGATCTTTGATTGCATCTGTAAATGATGAGAATGTTTTGGCGTTGTCTAGTATGCTATTAGCATGAACTGCCCGTGTATAACATGCATCATCTAGTTCACAAGGGTTTACAAGAAAAAGCTTGTCGAAATCAAAATTCATCATTGTTCTGGCGGTAGCGCCAATATTGCCACTATATTTTGGTTCAACAAGAACAACATAAAACTCGGTGATTGTTTCTCACCATCCAGTTAAAGACGTATTGCTATTTATTTAATTCTTAATTCCTCTTCCTTTTCTTTTAACATTTTCTTATATTTGGAGGGCATATATCTAACAGTATCTTTCAACTCGCCGTGCTTCTTAAGGAATTCTGATCTTTTGTTTGTTTTAATTTCCTCTAAAACGAATTTTCTGTTTTTCAGGTAACTGTAAAGATAATATGCACCAAAAGCAAAGACAATAAGGCCAATAATTACCAAATAGAAATTCCACGTATCAAGAGTTTCAATAAATTCTGGCTGATACTCTGGTAAAAAGTAATGGATCAAACTCAATATGAGAAACACTAGACCAACAATGAAAGCAATAATACTCAGTCCAAAAACATACTCTCTTAAAAATCCTGTTATTTTTCCACTCATCCTTCCACCTCAATTAATACGTCTTTGCATACCTCATCCATGTCTTTGCAGGTTGACTACATACTGGACATGAATCATTACATTTGATATCTTCGATGGGTTCCCCTAATGTATTTCCATCTAAAATATTTTCTATTTCTTGTGCACAATCCTCATTTCCACACCAAGGAAGTTCAATTATGCCTTTCTTTTCCTTTGCTTCCACAATCGTTTTAATTCTATGCATATTATTATCGAGAAGTTGCTTTGCATTTTTATATAGTTCAGTTGAAATAGAGTCAAAGGCATCTCTTATTATTTTAACCAAATCTTTCTGAGAGACAGATTTCTTCTCACCTGTATCTCGTCTTACAATAACAACTTCTTTCTTCTGAATGTCTCTTGGCCCGATTTCAACACGTACTGGTACTCCTTTTAGTTCCAAGTCATAGTATTTGTTACCTGGAGTTATATCTCTTCTATCGACGTGGGCACGAATATTTTCATCTAAAAGTTTCTTACAAAGTTGATCACATGCACTAAGAACTTCTTTCTCTTTGCCCTTGAAAATAATGGGAACGATAATAACTTGTTTTGGTGCAACTTCTGGTGGCATAACCAGTCCTTTGTTGTCACCATGAATTCCAACAAGTGCACCAAGTATGCGTTCACTCATCCCATAGGTTGTCTGATGGCAATACGCATGTTCTCCTTTTTCAGTTTCATATTTTATTTCATATGGTTTCGAAAAATTATCCTTGTATTGGTGAATAGAACCGAGTTGCAGGGTTCTTCCAGAAGGCATCAATACATCGATACTAATCGTATAAAAAGCACCTGCAAATTTATCCCACTCTGGTCGCTTACTAAATACAAACGGGAGGCAGAGCTTCTTAAAGAGTTGATGGGCAATTGTCTTATCCTCTTCTATTTGTCTCTCTGCATCTTTAAAATCAGTATGACAGGTATGTGCTTCAAAGAAATGTATTTCTCTAACACGAATAAAAGCCCGTGTTTGTTTGGTTTCATATCTAAATGTGTTAACAATTTGGAATGTTTTCAAAGGAAGATCAGTATGTGATCTTATCCATAGAGAGAAAATAGGATACATTGCGGTTTCTGAAGTAGGTCGTAACAACCAACGTTCCTCAAGTTCATTAACACCAGCGTGTGTTATCCAATAAACCTCGCTTCCAAACCCTTCAATATGCTCTTCTTCCTTTTTGAATGATGACTCGGGAATTAATAATGGAAAATATACCTCTTGGTGATCGGTTGCTTCCATCTCATCACGAATGAGTCTATCCACATAACTCATCAATTTCCAACCATATGGTCGCCAGACGTTCATTCCTTTAATTGGGTACCTTTTATCACATAAATCTGCGAGTTCAACGATTTCATTGTACCATTCATTAAAATCTTCGGTTTTCTTGTATTTGGTTTCTGGCATTCAGCGACAACCCACAAACTCAAAAAGAAATAATGCTCTTAAAGATGACGGTTTGAATGAAAATAATTAGACTCCTCGTCCTTCTTTCGCTTTAACACGTAGTTCTTTTGATCGGCATCTTCTGCACCTTTCTGCTTTTGGTGCATTTGTTGCCCCGCACTTCATGCAGATCTTTTTGCTTAATAATCGCGCCTCTGCTTCTGGGAATCTAGCCATATAATAACCGCCTATGTAGTGTATCGGAATAATCAAATATTATTTAAAGATGATGCAATCAATTTACTATGCAAGATGTTGCTTAATCCCACTGAAAAAGCAATATGAAACAATCTAAAAATTATAGAAATGTACTTAACTTAGTTCGCCTATCTACCAGTGGTGAAGTCTAATTGAAGGGGAAGACGACTTGTCCAAAGTGTAAACATGAATTTATATTGGACGTGCCCGATGATCGTGAAAAGCACGATGCAGTTTGCGCCAAATGTAGCCATAAATTCACCATTAAAACAAAACCATGTAAAGGAGAGTCAGAGGAGGAGTGTTCGTGGGAAGAACATGGCGAACCTCGAAAAACAATTTTATCATCAATTAAACCATTAACCAGCAAACCAATGATAGCAGCTGTGCTTCTAGCTACTGTTTTTGTATTAGGCTTAACTACTGCAGCGTTTTCCGATGTGTTCGTAGAAACATCTTTAGAAGCGCTATCCAACACAGGTATGACTGGAACAGTTGAATTTTTTGTTATCGACCAATCAAATGAGACACTAGAAAATGTAGAAATAATAATTAATGATATATCTGGTGAAGATAAAGGAGACGGAAGCTATACTTTTGAAAATGTTACACTGGGAATACAGAATGCGGAAATTTCTCTTTTAGAATACAAGACACAAATTCACGAGATTTTAGTATTGCCTTTTATTGGGTCATGCAATGAAGTAAAAATGGAAGAAGGAGCTGGTGAAGATTATGCTACTTTTGACATATTAGGTTGTTCAATTATATTAGTAATATTTTCAGTGTTTGCCCTTCTTGGATCGATTTCATGCTTAAAACGACGAAATCTCGATGTCGGCATTGCTGGAGCGGTGATCGGTATCTTTGTTTTTGGTTTTTTTATGATAGGTTCATTGATAAGCATAATCGCTTTAATTATGATAATTATGTCTAAAGAAGAGTTTGAAAATGGAAAAAAGGGAAAGGTTTTCTAAAACAATCGTTGCTTTTTTTGTTTTGTTTTTTTTATGGGTTTCGTTACAATTTATAGCCCCAATATTATTGCCACAGGCAAGTGTTGTGGATTTGACGGGCAGTACTATAATATATGATAATGAGGAAACAATCAATGAGATATCGTTTCCATGGAATGCCATTTATTCCACTGGTGACAGACTATGTCATCAAATAGCAGAACGGTCGTTTTTTATTAATGGTAATCAAATGCCATTTTGTAGTCGATGTACAGCCATATGGCTGGGATTAGCAATTGGTTTAGGATTTATGATCTTCTACAAAATTCAATTAGATGAGAAATTTATATTTATAATAATCTTAGGATTGGTTCCAATGGGAATTGATGGTCTTGGCCAAAATTTTGGTTTTTGGGAAAGCACAAATATTATTCGATTGATTACTGGATTGATTACTGGAATTGTCTGCGGCGTTGCAATTGGATTGATTATTGATGAAATAAAAGAAATACATCAGGTTAAAAATATCAAAAAGTAGTTAAGAGAGGGAAATTATCCAGGATTGGAGGCATAAGGATGAATATGTATAGAAAATTGACGCTGGTATTGACGTGTATTTTACTATCAGTAAGCATATCAACAATAGCAAGTGCCCAAGACTATCCTTGGGAGGCGGGGGAAGCAGCTGCTGCAGGTGCAGGTCTGTTTGGATTTAGTATGCTATGTTGCGTTCTGATTGCATTACCGTGGATAATAGGTTTGTTAATTGGAATATGGGTCTACAAAGATGCAGAGAAACGTGGAAAAAGTGGAATACTATGGCTACTGATCGTATGGTTCGTTGCTTTTCCAATTGGCCTAATAATCTGGTTTGTTGTACGTCCTCCAATTGGCGGAGAAAAAAAAGCAGCAGCTAGCGATAGAAGATGCCCGAACTGTGGTCGCGCAATACCTATGGATGCCAGAACTTGTCCATATTGCGGAAAAAAATTTGAACAAGAGTAAATAAAGCACAATTAAACAATCTTAAAAATGTGGAAGGCACGGTAGGCATATCTTGTTTTTCACAATATCTTATTTTTTAAGTAATCTTTTAGTAAATAAAATTCTTTAATAAAACATATAAAGAGTTTTAAGATATAATTTTAATAACAGGAGGGCGATGGAATATGAAAGATTATACAAAAAAAGGATTATTATTTTTAATGATATCTGTGATAACTTCAATTATTGGAGTTATTGTTCTATATAGTTTTTTCTTCTCGTTTGACTTTGAAAATATTACCTCCGAAAATTTTGTAAATCTTTCTATCACGATTATTCCAGGATTGATTATTGCAATCATCGGTGGGTTGTTTGGATTGATAGGTTCCATTCTACTTTTGATGGGACGGAAAGAATTTGGCGAAAAACATAGTAAATTCATTTTCTATGCACTTCTGATATTTATTATCAGCATAATTGTTAGCGTTGTGATAAATTCACTTTCTACGTTTATGGTTTATAGCAGCTCCATAAGCCAAATACCTTTTGGCTCAGGTACTAGTAATACGGCTGATCTCTTAAGAAATAATATGAACATTACTGTTATAAACATGCCAATAACGGCGGCACTCAGTGGCCTCATTTGGATATTTGGATTGTATCAATTAGAAGATAAAAATGGGAGAATTGCGTTATTTGCTACATATGTATGTATGATTGTTACAGCCGTTCTTGTTTCAATAAGTTTGTTTTTGTTTTTTGAAGATTTTATAAATTCTGCCAATTTTGAAGAGTTGATGGGTTCCAGTTCTCCATCATCATACTCACAATTGCTTTCTTCATCATCGTGGATTGGCAATATGGGAATAATTAGCCTTGTTGGAGGCTCCATATCAAATATATTGTTGTTCATTGCTTTGTACATTCCATATAAGAGAATTACATCTGGTGAATTGGTTCCTGTAAAAACAGCTTATCAAAATAGCATCGAAAACAGCAGATATTGTCCAAATTGTGGACGCCTAATTCCAGATGACGCAGGAACTTGTCCATACTGTGGAAGAAAGTTTTGGTAGAAAGTTTGTACCATATTGTAATATATAAATCTATCAAGACGTTTTACTTCTTTTTCGTCTCTTGCTCTGTGAAAGAGTTTGTGGCATTATTTTTTTATTTACATACCAGAATAGTATTCCTCCATATATGATAAGTCCAAGCTGAAGATATTGGAAATATTCATTTGGATAAAACCTGGTTGAATCAACAATTGCATTAAATGGCAATTGAATTATTATTGCTATTAGAAGGTATTTTAGCATTTTTCCAGCATATATTCCATGGCCGATATATGCTCCAGTTGCTCCATGAAAAAGTATTATCCCTATAGATCCCAAACCAACCAAAGAGGCAGCATATATATCATTTTGTATTGAGGCATTTGAAGATATTATGAGAAATGGAGTAAACACGGAACCGAATCCCAAACCTAATGACAATCCATAGATGACAGTTTCTTTTTTAAGTTGGAACCGGCCGATGTTCAAAACGATTGTTTTGAATAATTGTTCAAAAAATGCAAGCAATACAATAGCTACAAATACTAATGGTAGAAATTGTGATCTTACTACTGCCGAGATAAATCCCAATATTATTCCAATTACAAATGTCAAAAAGACGGTTTTATCTTTATAATTTCCTTCATATCCCTTCAGACTTATATAAAGAAATATAAGAGCAGGTATGATTCCAAGAAATAGGCTGGCTTCCGGTAATAAACTCATGACTAGTCCAGACCAAAATGGGAAAGAATATATTAAAGGTAATCGATATCCTCACAACAAGATTTGAGGAGCTATCATGTTAAAAACACCAGTCATTGTTTTGAATGTAAAAACCTACGCTGAGGCAACAGGAAAGAATGCCATGGAACTTGCTGCAATTATGGACAAAGTATCCAAAGAAACAGGAGCCAGTATGGCTATAGCTGTACAGGCAACTGATATTACTTCATGCGTGAATAAAGTCCGTATTCCGGTCTTCGCTGAACATATAGATCCAATAACACCGGGAAGTCATACAGGTTGGACATTGCCAGAAGCAGTGAAAGTCGCTGGGGCTATAGGTACGCTTATAAACCACAGCGAACACAGATTAAAACTTGCAGATATTGATGTTTGCATCACGCGAGCAAAGGAACTCGGTTTAGATCATATCATCTGTTCAAATAATGTGTCGACGTCAAAGGCAATTGCTGCTTTATCACCAAATTTTGTAGCCGTAGAACCCCCAGAACTAATTGGTGGAGACATCTCAGTTACGACAGCTGACCCGGGCATAGTTAGTGATAGTGTAGAATCAGTAAAGGCAGTTGACGAAGGCATTAAAATATTATGTGGCGCTGGGGTAAAAAACGGAAAAGACGTCTTAAAAGCCATTGAGTTGGGTGCAGAAGGAGTACTATTGGCCAGTGGTGTCGTAAAAGCAAAAGATAAAGAAGGCGTACTTAGAGATCTAGCTTCAGGCCTATAAACTACATTTTCTAAAAATGCATTACTGAAATAGCCTTAGCACTTTACTTATTTAGCTTTCTGATTTTAAATTCTCCAACGCCCATGGGTATGATTTCTATCTCATCCCCATCGTTAATATCGTGAGCTTTTGCTAGTTGGCTAGGTATTGTCAGCACTAGACTACTACCCACTACCCGGGCTTTTCTTGTTAGAGGCATCTCCCATCCACCAAGAACCAGTAATGTATACCTAAATATATATACGTTTTGGTTTTTCCAAATATATCTAAAAATATTTATCATGATGTAAAATTCTTTTACCACACCTCGCGCTTCCAAAGCAAAATATTATGAATAAAAACATATTACACCTGCTAGGGTTGAAGCTTTATGAAGATATTTATTGATACTGCAAATCTTGATGAAATTAAAGAACTTGCATCATGGGGAATCATAGATGGGGCTACAACAAATCCTACATTAGTCGCAAAATCTGGACGGTCATTCAAAGAAGTTGTAGATGAAATTTTTAACATTGTCGATGGACCCATAAGCCTAGAAGTTATCAGCGAAAAAGCAGACGGTATGGTCAAAGAAGCAAAGGCCATTGTATCAACGGTTCCACAGAAACACAGAAAAAACGCCACCATAAAGATACCCATGACTTCGGAAGGGCTTAAGGCGGTTAAAGTACTGAGCAAAGATGGGATTAAAACCAACGTCACGCTTGTCTTCTCAGCAAACCAGGCACTTCTTGCTGCAAAAGCAGGGGCAACATTCGTCAGTCCATTCATTGGAAGACTTGACGACATTGGACAAGAAGGTATGCAAATCGTAGAAGAGATCATGGATATTTTTACCAACTACGATTATAAAACGGAAGTCATTGTTGCAAGTATCCGCCATCCAATTCATGTAATTCAATCAGCACAACTAGGGGCACATATTGCCACTGTTCCACCAGGCATTATCAGAAAAATGGTCAAACATTCACTGACAGATGTTGGAATAAAAAAGTTTTTAGACGATTGGAAAAAGGTAAAGAAATAAAATTATTTTTTAATTTTCCCAAAATCCTTTTTTCGTTCTTTCGTATCCTTTCCAGTAGCTTCAAATAGAAAGGTATTCCACTTTTTTATTAAACTGTAATCACCGCATATTTTCTTGGGCGGTTCGATATCGACGAAAAGAGAATTTTTCTCTTGTCTCATGTCAACTTTTCCAATACCGTCTACCTCAAATATCACGCCTTTAGCAATATCGCCCTTTGCACCAAAATACTTGGTAACAAGTGAGCCCACATCTGCATTGTGTCCTCTTTTGATTCTATATTCTCTCATATATGCTCCCAATCTGAAATAAAAAAACGAAATATTAATGTTTGCGGTTTTACAAACTAAAGGTTTAATGCATTATTGAAATTTGAGTAATAATCGCCTTAAAAGATTGGATTTAAATCCTGTTTTTTCTTCAAGTATTTGCAACATCTTTAGGTCTTCTTGATCCAAGCTTTTTGTGATTAACATAGCCAGAATATAAACAATGTAGAAAAGAACTAAGATGATGGGGAGCATCCACGCCTCCATCGTTACAAAATTCTGGAAAATAATATAGATTACGCCAATTATTCCCAACGATACCAATGTTGGTTTAACTAGGTTTTTACTTAGAGGTTTTGCTCCGCTTAGCAAATAGAGTTTCCAACTTCGTATCAAATTTATACAACCTAGTGAAATTGCAGAAGCCGTAGCAGCACCTATAAGGCCAAAAAATGGAATTAATGTAGCGTTTAATCCTACATTCAATATAGCTGCAAATAAAGACGAAAGCATAAAAAATCGAGATTTTCCCATGCCTATTAATGAAACGCTGCAAGGTCCTAAAAAATTACTAACAATAAATCCCAAAGATAAGATTCTAAGAGCATTCGATGCAGGGGCATATGTAGATCCGAATAGGAAAGTTATTATTGTTCCAGGAAATAAAAATAATGTAGCAAAAAGTGGCAATGTGGCTGAACAAAGCCATTTTGTCAAAATCGAATAATTTCTTTTTATTTCATTAAACTTGTTCTTTGCATATAAGCCTGATAAAACGGGCATATAAATTGCCAACAATGCTGATAAAGGAAAGACTATAAATTGTGCCGAAGGAAGAGCCGCGTTATATAAACCTACATCAGAAGTGCTCTTTAAACTACCAAGCATCAAGGTATCGGTCCAAGATACTACGCTAGTTAAAGTCGCTGTAATCAATAAAGGAAGAGAAAAGATGAGTAATTCTTTAGGTGCAGGACCTGTGATAGATTTCATAAAGAATATCGACGATAATTGAATTTTTCTCAAACTATAAACTATAAGAAGAATAAATGTAATGGTAATTGCGCCTGCAAATGCATAAAAAACAAAAATGAAGGACAGGTTGGAAAAGATAACAACAATCAACAACAAAGGAAAAATTACATTCGGTAAAATTTGTTGAAAATACGCTATTGGTTTTATCTGTTCAAATCCTCTAAATATTGAGACGATAACAGAGATTAGCGTAGAAATTGGTAGGGCTAAAGAGAATACCCTTAGCGGAGTGACAAGTTCAGGTTCATGGAATATGGATACTGAAATCATTTCAGAAAATAGAAACAAAACTATGCCAACTAAAATACTAGCTAAGGCGCTAAACCAGATTGAAGCAGAGAGGAATTCTTGTATTTTTGTGTATTCCTTTTTACCTCTAGCATAGGCTATGCTTCGACTAACACCTTGGGGAAGACCAAGAGTGCTAATGACAATACAGATAGACAATACAACTAACGCCAGAGAGAATACACCGTATTCACTTTCTGTCCAATACCTAACCATAATGAGTCTAGAAATAAAGGCAGGTAACAAACTCAATAAGAGAGCGGCAAAAACGATGCTCGAACCCTTTGCTACTTTTTGAAGAGATTCGTTGATGACAAATCCTTCGTTTGATTTTTTATCCGTAGTCATTTCTTCAACCTTAGCAATCTATACGAATGTTAGTTATTTAGAAGGCTTTAGTTATTATCTTTTGTTATTAAAAATTTATTTTAATTTTGAAGCAAGTTCAAATGCTTTTTCAACTGCTTCTTCGGCTGACTCTGCAATATAATATGTAGACTCAACGTGCTGCATTATCTCCTTTTCAATTATTTTATCAACACAACCGCCTGTTCCTTTCACAAGTATGAGGGGCTTTCCTAGAATCATGTCAAATGAAATCTCATTGAGTGTTCCCCATCTTCCGCCTATTGCAATGACTACATCACCAGAGTTTGCAACTAAAAAATTCCGCATATTACCGAGGCCTGTTGGAATTCTTATATCCACGAATTCATTCGCCTCTTCTTTTGAAAAAGGCAATATTCCAACAGTTATCCCATCCGCTTCTTTTGCACCCTTGCATGCAGCTCGCATTACTCCTCCACGGCCACCACAAACAAGAACACCTCCTTTCTGTGCAATGAGTCCTCCAATTTTCTCAGCAGTTTCTAATGCATAAGACGATAAGCGTTCGTCAGCACCATCACTTCCGCATATCGAAATAAGTCTTTTCATCCAGGGGCTTTATTTGCCATTTACTTTTAATTGTTTCTCCCACAAATCTTATAAATACCACTCTCTTTCACTACAACCCACTTACCTGGAGAAACACATATGGCTAAGATAACAAAGAAGACAAATCCCATGCTCATCACATTAATTCAAGAGTTGAAAAAACAATCAAATGAAAATGATGTACAAATCTGGAAAGATATAGCCAATAGGTTTGAAAAACCATCAAAAAACTGGCCAGAAGTCAATCTTGATAGGATCAGTAAATATACCAATGAAAAAGAAACAGCCCTCATCCCAGGTAAAGTACTATCAACAGGAGCACTTACAAAAAAGATTTCTATTGCTGCCTGGTCTTTCTCAGAGAAATCAGAAGAAAAGATCAAAAAAGCAGGCGGCAAGTGCATATCCATTGAAGAATTACTGAAAGTAAATCCAAAAGGAAAAGACATTCGAATATTGGGATAAGTATGAAAGCAATAATTGATGCAAGCAGTGCAACTTTAGGTCGATTAAGTACAAATGTGGCAAAACGCCTTCTAAGTGGGGAAGAAGTAGCCATTGTGAATGCTGAAAAGGCCATTATCTCTGGTAAAAAGCCAGCCATAAAAAATCGTTACAAACAGAAAAGAGAGGTGGGTACCTACCGTAAAGGACCATTCTTCCCACGAACACCAGAGCGGATAGTAAAACGGACTGTTAGAGGTATGATTCCTTACCAAACGCCTCACGGGAGAGCAGCGTTTAAAAGGTTGAAATGCTATGTTGGCATCCCAAAAGAATTTGAAGGCAAGAAAACAGAATTAATCAAGGAGGCTGAGAAGCAGCCTGTTGAATTTGTGACAATTGAGGAACTTTCAAGATATTTAGGAGCGAAGGTTTAATGACAAAAAAAGTTGTCAATACATCGGGTAAAAGAAAAACTGCGGTTGCAAAAGCCGCAGTTCAGAAAGGAAGCGGCTTAGTGAGAATTAATAGGCAACCTGTCGAAATATATGAACCTGAAATCGCTCGATGGAAGATTCTTGAACCGGTCAATATAGCTGAAAAACATATGGACAAAATAAACATCGATGTAAGCGTTAGCGGTGGTGGATTTATGAGTCAGGCAAATGCTGCACGAACTGCAATTGCCAGAGGACTGATTGAATATACTAAAGACCCCAGTTTAAAACTCGCCTTTTTAGATCATGACAGAAGTCTTTTGGTGAGCGATTCGAGAAGAAAAGAACCTAAAAAACCTCTTGGCAGAGGAGCCAGGAAGAGAAGGCAGAAATCATATAGGTGATATTGTGATAATTCCAGTAAGATGTTTTACATGCGGAAAAATCATCGGCGATGCATTTGAGGAGTATAAAAAACGTTACGAGGATTACAAAAAGGCCGTTGATAACGGTGAAAAACCAAAAGAAACACCGAAGAAGATCCTTGATGATCTTGGAATTGACAGATACTGTTGCAGACGTATGATTCTGACTCACGTTAATCTACTTGAAGAGGCTGCACCTTACGAGTGATACAGTTTATCCATACTTTTATCAATTTTTAGCAAATACACATTTATCCACATAGTTGAAATTGGGCGCGTGGCCTAGTCTGGATATGGCACTGGCCTTCTAAGCCAGTGATCGCGGGTTCGAATCCCGCCGCGTCCGTTTTGTAATCCGTATTAACAATTATTTAATATACTAAAAAAGCATTTCATTTTTCAATAAATGGGATTTAAGATGGGATGCAGAGACACTATTAGTTTAACATATACTAAAGTTAAAGGGCATAATTTTTTGTTTTATAACAAAGAATATTTTGTTGTTTTTGAGGCAAAATAATGAGAGAGGGAGCTGAAATAGTAAAAATACTCCGAGAAGAGGAAAAACTCGGTACACTATCTAGCAAAATATCCAGCGGCTATGAAACTGTAGAATTGCCAGAAAAAACAGAAGGAGGAAAGTTGTCGGAACAGACACTGGAGCATTATGATGGGAAATTAAATGAGATTAAATTAGGAGACTTTGAACAAAAATATCGAACGATTTTTGAAAACTATGCGGTCGCCATTACGTTAGCAGATGAAAATGAGCAGATTGTTTCTTGGAACAAATATGCAGAGGAACTTCTTAATTTAGATGAAAAAGATATGTTCATGAAGCACGTTAGTGAACTTTATCCTAAAGAAGAATGGAAAAAAATTAGAGATGAAAATATACGACAAAAAGGGATGAGGAATAAATTAGAAACAAAGATGATAAGAAAGGGAGGGGGCTTTATTTGCGTAGAAATCTCCTTGTGTGTGTTAAAAGGCGCCAAAGGAAAAACAATGGGCTCTGTTGGGATTATCAGGGACATAACCAAACTAAAAACAACTGAAAAAAAACTTGTAGAGTCTGAAGAAAAATATAAAACTATTTTCGAAAACTCTGCTGTAGCCATTATGCTTACAGATGAAAATGAAAATATTGTATCCTGGAATTCATATGCAGAAAATATGTTAGGTTTTGACAAAGAAGATTTGCATATGAAACCTGTCAGTTCATTATATCAAACAAAAGAATGGAAGAAAATACGCTCAGAAAATGTAAGACAAAAGGGCATGCAACACCATCTAGAGACTAAGATTTTAAAGAAAAACAACGAACTTCTTGATGTAGATATGTCATTGAGCGTTTTAAAAGACTTCGATGGAAATGTTGTTGGTTCTATTGGCATTATTAAAGATATAAGCGAGCGGAAAAAGACAGAGAAAGAACTGGCATACCAACATGGGTTACTACAGTCTCTATTAGACGCAGTTCCTGATTCTATTTATTTCAAAGACACTGATAGTAAATTTGTCAAAGTAAACAAAGCCAAAGCAATGCATTCCAATACAACCCCAGAAAATATGATTGGAAAAACTGATTTTGATTTTTTACCTGAAAATGATGCAAAGAGAATTTACAAGGATGACCAAAAGGTAATGAAAACAGGCAAATCGCTAGTGAATAAAACAGAAAAATACGTAAACAAAGATGGAGATGAAAGATGGATTTCAGTAACAAAGATACCAAGATACAATCAAGATAGAGAGACAATCGGAACGATGGGTATTTCTAGAAACATTACCGAGTTAAAGAAATCTGAGAAACGATATCGAGATTTGTTTGAAACGGCAATGGACCCCATAATTATTTTTGATACCGAAGGCAATTTTGTTGATATAAATAAAAAAGTAACCGAGCTATTGGGACATTCTAAAAAAGATCTAATCGGAAAGAGATTTGACAGTGTAGAAATATTAACAAAAGAAAGTAGAATCAAAGCACTGGAAATGTTTAAGAAGCGGATGAGTGGCAAAAATGTTTCCACATACGAAGTTGAAATTTTAACAAAAAAAGGGAAAAAAATTCACGTCGAAATCAATGCAAATGCAATCTATTCAGATGGTAAACTTGTAGGAGATCTTGTTATTCTACGGGATCTGAAAGAAAGATATCAGCGTGAAAAGATTGAAAATGAACTTCTAAAATCTGAAAAAAAATTCCGAGACATATTCGACGCGACAAGTGATTTTCTCGTGTATGTAGATGTAAAAGGAACTATACTAG
>Ga0272442_10001826_pt1 | contig 31610 bp, 29 predicted proteins | sample SSMForm2O_FD_200262 | JGI IMG/M metagenome (GOLD analysis project Ga0272442, IMG submission 200262) | Marine sediment archaeal communities from Little Sippewissett salt marsh, Falmouth, MA, United States - SSM-Form-2O | ecosystem: Environmental > Aquatic > Marine > Wetlands > Sediment ... | reverse complement strand
TGCGGCGATCACCATTAACGAAAATGCCGATCCGTCCGTTCCGCACGATATTCTTTTGACGCTCGATGACTTATTTCCCCAGCATCGATCCGGCTACCGGCATTCCGAGGGTAATTCCGACGCCCACTGCAAAAGCTCCCTCGTCGGCTGCAGCGAACATATCCTGGTCAGGGACCAATCTCTGACACTTGGCACCTGGCAGGGGATTTTTTTCTGCGAATTCGACGGCCCCCGCAGTCGAAGGGTCATCGTCCAAATCCGCGGCGAGTAGGGGCGAGGCCCCGTGGTCGCCCTGGTTGGGGACATCAGCCAATTGACCCTCTCCAAAGCCTTCGGCTTCGAGGCTGCCACTCAATTAAGAAGCCGGAACCACACGTGATAGACGATCCGTTTCAAATTTGATGATTCCAGATGCGAAGATTCAGACGTGCGCGCACAAAAAGGGCGAGGTGGTGGGACCGGCTGGGGGGGAGACCGGTGGACCACACTGCCTCGCCGAGGTCTATCTGCTGCTAAAAAAGCAGCAAAAGTCCAAAAGGAAGCTAACGCTCCCATAAATATCTGTCAAACACAAAAAATAAAAAAGAACGGCAAAACTGCAAGGGGCCTTCCCCACCCCGTGCCCTCTCAATTCTATTATTATACAAGCTCACCCTTGAAAATACAAGGATAAAATTGCGTTTTTCCCCGTTTTTTTTTCAATATGCCCACTCGTCCGCACGTGAGCTATAAAACATTAGCAAACAACTACTTACTCCCGCGGAGAATTCTGAAAAAACCGCCGGAACCGAAAAGCCTGTCGATCCATAAAATGAGTATCGACCCGACAAGTCCATGGCCGGGACGGATGTCTCAATTTTTTTTATACTGGCAAAATCTTCCATTCATTGATATTCTTAAACTTTCTTTGTATATATTTGTGTTGTTTAGAAATGAATTTAGTTCTTTACTTTCAACGATCATCGTATGCCGAAGATTTCTGAGAGAATAAAGCGTGTCAAAGACACCATCGAGGCCGCATGTGCCCGGGCCGGCAGAGAACCGGACGAAGTCAAGCTTGTCGTAGTCACCAAGTCCGCCACGCTCGACGCGATCCAGGAAGTGATTGATTTGGGTTTCACCCATTTGGGGGAGAACCGGGTCCAGCAGTTGAAAAAAGTCTCCGGGCTTGTGGTGGATCTTCTGAAGGAAACCCGAGGGGACCTGGACTTGATACCGACGATCCACTGGCATATGATCGGCCACCTGCAGCGTAATAAAGTACGCCAGGTTCTCCCGATCGCCGACCTGATTCATTCGGTGGACACGCTCCGGCTGGCGGAAGAGATTAACGCCGCAGCGGTAAAATTAGACCTTCACCCGAAAGTGCTTTTGCAGGTTAACGCCTCCGACGAGCCGCAGAAATACGGCGTTCCCGTCGGTGCGGCCACCCACCTGGCCGAGCAGATCGAGACCTTGTCCCATATTCGGCTCGCCGGTTTGATGATGATGGCGCCTTTGACGCACAACAAAGATATCGTGCGCGCGTGTTTCGTTCGAACCCGGGAACTGTTCGTCGAAATGCGCGGCGAAAGAATCGTCGGTTCGCAGTTCACCGAGCTCAGCATGGGAATGAGTTCCGACTACGAAATCGCCGTCGAGGAAGGCGCGACCATCCTCCGCATCGGCTCGGCGATCTTCGCCGGCTGAATCCGCCGTGATCCTTCATTTCATCGAACGAGCAGGGGGCATCATCTCTGATCCCCTGGTCTCGTGATGCCTTTCACTCTGATTGGCCGCTATTCCGATAACGTTCTTCCATACGTCTTTTTCAGCATATGTACACGACTTAAGAAGAGCCATCCCCATCCCGGTATAAGACCATCGGGATGAGGCGGCCACCCATTCCAACACAACACATCCTATTCGTTCAGGTAAAAAGCCGGAAAAATGAAAAGTACCGCCCCTGACAAGCCGAAATTAACTTGTGCTCGTACTATGAGCAGACATTCATCCAACGTCTGATAATGCAACTGAAGGAAATCAAGAGGATGAAAGGCACAGAATCATCTACTGTTATCGAGGTGCTGGGCAGCTACACAGATGTCCTTTATCTGACCGACCAGGATTCCGTGCCCGTCGAGATCGAACGGCTGCTGAGCCAGAAGAAGCTCTCGTACCATGTCCTCCCGATCGATCGGTTCGCGGACGTTCGCGATCATCTCGATCGGGTCGGGACCGCTATTATCGATGTCAAAGACGTGACACGTTCACAGAAGAAATTGACGCGAATCATCGAGCGGCTCGAAAAGGAGCACATCGGCGTGATTCAACTCACGGGCCGGATGAGCCTGCCCGTGGAAAGCTTTTTCCGCACGCCCTCGAGCCTCTGCGTCACCGTGGGCGCTGCGGGCAAGACCATTTCCATCCACGAGCTGTGGACGAGGATGAGCGTGAATCTCGCGCACCGCAAAGGCGGTTCCGCCACGCCGGCCGAGCTTGTGATTCCCCCCAGGCACGTGCATGGGCTTCACAAGAATACACTGGCCGAGCAACTCAAGGAGCAACTGAACATGACGAAAGCATTAGCGGATAACCTCACAGAACAGCTTCGCCTGGCGGGTTTGGTGCAACAGGACTTCTTACCCACTCGCCTGCCCCACAGCGACCAGCTTCGATGGGCGACGGTTTTCCTGCCGGCAGAATGGGTATCCGGCGATATTTACGATATTGTCCGCGTGGACGAGCAGCACATTGGCTTCTACATCGTCGACGTCGTGGGGCACGGCATGCCGGCGGCGCTGTTAACGATCTTTATCAAGCAGGCCCTGGTCATGCGAGAGACCGTTGGAAACAGTTACCGGGTCTTTTCTCCGTCCGAAGTGGTCAAAAATCTTAATCTCCGAATGGCCGCACAGGAATTATCCGGCTACCAGTTTGCGACCGGGTGTTACGGCCTGCTGAACACAAAAACGCTCCAACTCACCTACGCGCGGGCGGGCCATCCGTATCCGATCCTCCTCAGGCCCGGAAATCCGCCGGAGCCGTTGGAAGCACGCGGCTCGCTGCTGGGCATTTTCGAGCAGGCCCAATTCAACGAACGCACCGTCCAGCTCCAGGCCGGAGATAAGCTGTTGCTCTATTCCGACGGCGCCGAACCGTTCATCGGTCAATTCAACGATCAGGGCGGCTTCGATTTCAACGAAGAATTCCACAAGCTCGAAGAGTTGCCGGTTGACGAGATGGTGGACGCGTTGAACGACCACTTTCAGACGCAGGAAATCGATCCCTCGAGAGTGGACGACGTGACCTTAATCGGCCTTGAGATCCTTCCGGACGACCCGTCATAGTAAATCCAAACAATGACGGCTCGTCACCAACTACCATATTATTCCTACAAGTTTACAGGAATTCCTGTAACTTCTGACGAGTCCTATAATTAAAGCTATCTCAGGCATGAAGGATATTTGAAGCGGCAAACCCAAGAAAATTTGACAAAAAAGCCCATTTATACAAAGTTTCGTAATTGATTATGAACACACGAGCATTCCGGGCGTATTAAACCGTGGAAACACATCCTCCTCCTTCAAAGAATAAGGGGCATCGATCATTATCGCTGCCCCTTATTTTGTATTCACGCGGGGCACTCCGATACCCGGAAAAAGCAGAAAGAATCAGGCTTCGGATTCTAAAACCTTTTCTTTTAATAAGATTCGCGTTACGAGACAAAAATCGATTTGATTTTGTTAATCATTGTGGTTATATTGCTCAAAGGAGATTATCGATTTACGGAGACCTGAGTTTCTGTTCTTACACGAAGGAGGAGTATCATGTTGTCAATTCAAAGACATGGGCTGGCGATCCTTATCTCGACGGTTTGTTGTTGTCACCTGTTTGCAGAGCTTTTGCCGGTCATCGCGGACATCCCCATACCTCAAACAGAGGAAATGGTCATCGAAGGTCAGGCCGGCTGGATCTTCTGTAATGTCAGTGGTACGGGAGGTTCCAAGGAAGAACTGTTTACAGGAGGGGATGACGCCGGCGGCAATGCAGGTACGATCGATGTCCGAACGGGCATCGACGTCGATGAGGGCGATGGACGTGATGGCGATCTGGTCGAATCCGTTACTCTGGAATCCGGTGAGTATTACTTCCGCCATGTTGGCATTCCGAATGGAATTTTCGAGCCCGGCTGCCCGCCCTTGTTGATTACCGTTACGGGACACGTCGTGATTCACTGTCAGTATGGTTTTTTCGCCCACATTCAGGGTGATCACTCGCAGGGAACACCACGTTTAGAGATCTATGCAGGAAAGCCCGAACCGATCGTTTGTCAGGTGGAGAACCGTACGATCGGTCACAGCGAGATACCTTTTATGATCGCCGCCGATCTCAATCCGCAACCTACGGAGACGCCCCGCGATGGAGGGACCTTTATTTTTCATTCGGAATATGAAGGCGATCTTCATATCTCTCTTTTGGCGCTTGCGGGTAAAGGCAAAGAACCCGGCCGTATCAATGTGGAGACACGCCAGGGGAATGTTCGTGGGGGAGCCTGGGCCGCTGCAGTATCGGAGGATGTCATGAATCCCAATCCGGCTTCAGCGGGCGAGATCACGATCAAGGCCGGTTCGTACGGTCCGGGGCCGAGCGAAATCCTGGGACAGTTCATCGTCAGCATCATGCAGTTGGGTATCTCACCGATCATTAATCGAGACGGCACGCTTGTTCTCGAGGCCGACCGCGTCACCGAACTGCCGTTGAATGTTTGCTTATCGTTCGCACCTGCACCTGTCCCCGGGGTACGCAAGGAAGATCTGGAACGTTATCTCCCTGAACGGGCTTTGAGCGGCGGCCTTCTTGTCAACGAGATGCTGGCTACCGGAGGCCCCGCACATCCGGGTGGGACCATCGAGGTCAAAACCGGTATGTTTCTGGATACGGGAACCGGCATCCACGGCGCCGTGACCGCCGACCGAACCCTCGCCACCGGGGAGTATCATTTTGAATATGTCGATGACTCGAACGCTCGCGAGATAGACCTCACCCTGACGATAACCGGAGATGTCGTGATTTTCTGCAAGTATCTCTTCGCGGCCAATATCCGGGCGGCCGAGGGATTGAGTGTCTGTCCTAAGATTGAAATCCACGCCGGCCCGCCCATTATTCCCCAGGACGACATGGATCCCGTGGCCCTGGTGTTCGACCTCAACGATTCCCTGGGGGCCTACCATTTTGTCAAGGTCAACCTGACGGGTATCATGGAACCGGAGGACCACGATCCGGGTACTCCGCCGGTACCGATCCCCAACCAAGGCAACCCTCACATCAATGCGCCGGGAGGCACATGCCGATTCTATACGACAGCCTTCGGCGATATCACGGTCGGTCATCTCAATGCAAGCGCAGGCATCGCGGATATGTTCTCCTATGATGCGCCGGGCGCGGAAGGCGGAGAGATCGTCGTGCTCGCGCGTCAGGGAGACATCGAAGTCAATTCACTCCAAGCCGTGGGCGGAGGCGGCCTCATCAGCGATGGCAACGGGGGACGCGTCATGATGCGGGGGAACAACGTCTCGATTTACGAAGGCGTATCAGTGAATGGCGCCGGCATGACAGGCCGGGGCGGAAAGGTCTATATCGAGGCTTCGAATTACCTCACCGGTGAGGCGGGACGCATAGACTGTACAAAAGGCGGTAACCTGGTTGCGATGAATGCCAGCGGTGCGATGATGGGCTGCGGCGGGGACGTGACATTAATTCCCAATACGTTGGAACTCGATGAAATCAACGTTGGACCTGAGATGAATCCGGGTACAATTAATGTGTGGTTCCCCGATATCACGGGTATTTTGGATTACAAGTAAAGAAAACACAGATTCTTCCGTTATCTTCATAGAAGAGCAAAAGGGGTCAGGCTTGAATGGCACTTCCATAAGCAATTTCCCACATTGCCGACCATCGTTTTTGACCCAGAAACGCTGTTTTAAGCCTTACTGGTAACCTTAAGGAAGCACCATTCGGGTCAGGCTTTGGATTTAGGGGTTCCAAGTTTTCGCCACTCCTTTGATCGTTTCCGTCCGGATCGGATTTCTGATGCAACGGCCTTGCTAATGCTATAAATATTACCCATATACAAGTTTTCGCTGAACCAACGATTGCTCACACCGCACTGAAGCTTGATCCAGCTTGCCAGGACAACCTTCCAAGGCGCCAACTTAAGATCGCAGGCCATTTCCCGCTCTGTTTTGCCGAGACGGTTCAGACCTTCCTGTAAGAGAACCTCTGCACGCGTCTGTCCGAAACCATAGAGAAGATCGGTCCCCTCATTCGCCAATTTTCCATTCTCAATATCCTTCAACAAGGCTTTCCTGCCTTCCCGAGTGCCGACGTACCATCCCCGACAGAGTTCTTTGAACAAATCAGATCGCTTTCGTGGATCGGACTCGATCGCGGCTTTGAGGGATTTATGATAATAACGCATTCCGGCAGATGTCAGTTTGAGACCCCCGGCCTCGGCCAGCCAATCTCCGGCTTCGAGACATGCGGGACGTTTCTTAATGAAAAATTTGGGAAAACTGCTATAGGAATACCGTTTCAACGTTTCGACCGTCTCAAGCCCGGCCCGAACCGGATTCAGATGGATATAGTTCACAACCCGAAGCACGGAAAGGCCATCCTCGACAACTAACGCCTTGTATCGCCCCTGGAAGACGTGGCCGCGGTCCTGAACGAACCGGTTAAAACGATTCGCAAAGGTGCTCTGAAGCCATTGCATGCCCGCTGCGAGATTCGCATCTTCCGTCTTAAAACAGCAATGATAATGATTCGGCATCACGACATAAGCAAACAACCGCCAGCCGAATCGCGAGCAGCAATCAAACAGCGTCCCTTCGAACATCTCCGCAGAGCCTTGAACCGTAAAGAGGGCCTGTCGATAATTACCGCGATTCAGCACATGATAGATAGCGCCGCCATATTCAATTCTAACCTTTCTCGGCATATCCGAAAACTATAATAAAGAAACATAAACGTCAACCCCTAAATCCAAAGCCTGACCCCTTTATAGCCTGATGGCCCGGGCCGCCCTGGCGGCAGGGCTTTGCCCCCGTGACATCAGCTTCAAAGGGACGCTTCAAACCTTGGTTGCCTTCGCCGTTGCGGGGTGGTCGTGTCCCGAGCGAAGCAACGAATTGTATGCAGCGGTTCTCAGGGCGGTAGCTACACATCGCGTAAACGACAGGCCAGATCGTATCGAGCCACGCGCCGTGAAGAGGCGTCCCAAGAAATTGGTCTACCTGAATGAACCCAGATCAGTCGCAAAAGCGCGTTTGCTCAACCAAACTTAAGGCTTATGGAAGTGCCATTCAAGCCTGACCCCTGTTTCTGTTTCTTTCTTTTTCAAAAAGCAGGATAAAAGGTACATTTATGATTTCTTTGCTTTTCTTTTAGCGAGGATCAGCTTATCCATATAGCTTAACTTAGATCGATCCACGCCTTTGAGCGAAATAAACAATACACCTGTTATCGCCGCCACGATGCCCAATTGAAGACCCAAAGTGGGAACGTTGAGGACATAGGCATTGTCGGAGAAGATAAAATCGTAACCCGCAGATTCCACGAAGATTTTCGCCCGTCCATCTTCGCCGCGAGACGCTTCAACCTCCATTTGCGGCGGGAACAAACACATCGCAACCGCAACGCCGATACCGATCCACAGCACCAAGAATTGCCCACGATTCATACGCACCTCTCTTTCTTATCCGCTATTGTAATCGGAAGAACAGGGACGTAAATAACAATTTTTTCGATAACCGGCAGAATCCGCTAAGAAAGACGCTCCGTTGCTAACAAAGGATCTTCGTCTATAGGTTTTCCTGGACAGGCAGGGTAATCGTGACAGTGGTTCCGTGGCCGGGCTCGCTCGTAATGGTGAGCGTGCCTTTGTTGATCTGGATGAACCGGGCGGCGTAGGCTAACCCCATGCCGCGTTTGCGGCCGGCGGTTTTTGCGGAGAAAAACGGCTGAGTCGCTTTCTTGAGCGTCTCGGCATCCATCCCGCACCCCCGGTCTTTGATCGTCAGTCTCACCCTTTCGCCCGATTCCGTTTCTTCGGCGGTGATTTCGACGGGGCCGGGTTGACCGCTGTAGGATTCGACGGCGTTGGATAGGACGTTGGCCAGCGCCGAGACGATTTGGGCCGAATCCACAAAGACGCCCCGGATGTTCTCGGCCGGTTCGACTTGGATGTCGAGGTTTTCCCGGCTGGTTTTTCGGCTGGTCAACTGGATCGCCTCGTCCAGCATTTTTTGAACGTTTGTTATCGCGGCCCTGGGTTTCGGAGGTTCGGCGAAGCTCATGAGATCTTCGATAATGCCGGAGGCCTCTCGGGCATTCTCGTAAATCTGCTTGAGGATTTCTTTTGTTTCCTTATCGTTTTGAGCTTCGGCAAGCAGTTGCGCTCTTCCGGAAATGACCGCCAGCGGATTGTTTAATTCGTGGGCCGCCCCGGCCGCCATTTCCGCCAGCGCGTTGAGTGAATCCGCCACTCGATAGGTCGGTGTTTCCTCCGGCGCCTCGACCTCGGGAGCCGGGCGCAAGACCTCTTTCGGTTTCGAGATGAGCCGGGCAAAGCGCTCCGCAAAATGCTGGTGTCCCTGCTGCGCCAGGGCCATATCCAGGACGATTCCGGCGATCGACGTGGAGGTCTTGAACCGGTCTTCGAAGAGTTTATCATCGCCCGGGTAATGAAGCTCGAACGCGATCGCGCCGACGGCTTTGCCGCCCGAAAGCAGCGGTACCAGCTTCGTTCGGTTCACATCAAAGTCCACGTCCAGTTGATCGAGCAACCAGGAAATATGATCGTACGCATTAAGTATTGCAAAGTTATTCGCGATGGCGTTGGGTATGATGGGCACTTCAGCAGAGGCGCTCACGATCCTGCTTTGCGAGAGGTCTTCGACGACGACGGCCTCCAGCGTCTCGCTCGTCGCGGGCGGGATCAAATACAAACAGACCCTGCCCGTCTGGTAAAACTTCTGCCAGCGGACGGCGAAATCCTCCGCGATCTCAATGGCGGTCGCCGCCGAATGCAAACCCGTCAGGAAATCCGCGACAAAATCGAGATGGCTCGATGCACTTTGCAATCGGCGGTTTTCCTCAGATAATTCGGCGTGCTGCCGGGCCAATTGGGCGGCGGTCGTATGAACGGTCTCGGTATAGTCCGAGGCGGCGCCCGGCACGTCCAAACCGAGGACCCTGGTTTTTTCCTCGACCGCGGTCAGAAGATTCTGATGGATTCCCTGTAAGAGTTCGACGCCTATTCCCAAGTGTTCGGCGAGCGGTTGGACCGGTTCGGGCGCATCGAAGCTGCCGGAGCGGCCGATGCCGGACTGTCTGGCGATCGAATCGGCCAACTGGACAATGACGGCCATCGACGCTTCAGGCATGTCCCGGCAGATCGTCACGGTATCGCTATGGTGAAGCCAGATCGCAAGAACGACCGGTTCCGGCAACTGCCACCTTTGAGCCAAATGGCTGCCGAGGGTCGTATGCTCGAGGCCGAGATGCTTTTGCTCGATGGCACAAGAGGATTGTTGCGTCGATTCCGCTTCCTCTATAATACGAGCGAGACTTTTCGGCATGACCTCCAGCAGTGCGAGTTTTCCGAGATCGTGCAAAAGTCCGGCCCAGTAGGCCATTTCCGGGCTTATCTGAGGCCATGCAATGTTTTCCGCAATGCCCTTGGCGCAGCATGCGACCGCAAGGCTGTGCAACAACAATCCCGTTCTCAAGGATTCATCGGGACCGAACGGCGGGGCAACTTTAACGGACAGAACCGCATCACGGATTTCGTCGGGAGTCAGCTTATCAAGGGCCTGCCGAAAGGTAACCCGCGCTCCTGTCGTGTCTAAATTTCGTCGCCCGATAAAAGAGATGATCTTAGCGGCCAGGGCCGGATCGGATTCGACGATATCCACCAGCGCCGACGGTGAAAGCTGGTTTCTCAGTAGTCGGGTAAAAAGCTGCGCCCCAACGCCGGGGAGTGTTGAGAGCGCGTCGAGCCGGCCGATGGCACGTTTAACCTGCCGGGCGGCGGTAATAATATCGGACGGTTTGTCCGGCATGCCGTGGTTCCTGTCTTACTTAAATCAAGCACCTACGATAGACTTTCCTCGGTGCTCGTTGCGATTTCCGTGGCGAATCCGCCGTTCTATTTCATTTGCAGGGCCGTGGTGATTTTGCCTGTGAGCTCGGTGACGTCGAACGGCTTTCGTATGAAATCCTGAGCACCGGACTTAAGCAATTGGGCGATTTCATCCTGCTTGACGACGCCGCTGACGATAATGATCCTGATATTCTCGAATTCAGGATTCCTCCGTATCGTCTGACACACCACGTTTCCGTTGACGTCGGGCAGCATGTAATCGAGGAGGATCAACTCCGGGCGGAATCGTTCGGTGGCCATGCCCGCCTCGTATCCGCTGGAGGCGGTTTCCGTCTCAAATCGGCCGTCCCGGTCGAGAACCTCCACGATGAGCTCGACGATTTCGGCGTCGTCATCGACAATCAGCACTTTCCTTTTGCCGGACTCGATGGCGTCCAAAGGGATGTTGTTGTCCTTCATGAACTTGACAAGACTCTGGCGCGGAATCCTCCGGAATCTTGAACCGGGAACACGAAATCCCTCCAGACGACCGGCATCGAAACAACGGATAATGGTCTGTTGACTCACTCTGCAAATCTCCGCAGCTTCGCCGGTGGTGAATAAATCCTTCATCTTCTCCAATCCTTTTCTTTAACCAAATCCTTTTGATTTCGACCCCCACCAACTTGCCTTTTTGGCCCAATTTAACGATTCTGTTTTCGGACTGTCAAGCATAAAAAAATACAAAAACTGAAAATTTATTTCAGAGACGCGATTTTATCAGTCCTTGGCATCGGCCGGGCCTTCTTGGGAATGATAACGCGCATTTCCACAACAGGAACTCAAACGTTGAGGTGATTTCTCGCTTGCACCGAGCGGAGTTCAAAAAAACTTACTTTTTTCTTCGTTTTTTACGAACATTTCTTAAGATGAATCGAAATATCAATATATAGTGATATATTAATTTAATGATGGATTTGAAAATGGATAACAAAGTCGCCGATCACGTTGCTGAAGTCTTAAAAGCGGTCGCCCATCCGGTTCGGCTTCAGATCGTCGAGCTGCTCGAGAAAAAAGAAATGTGTGTGGGCGATATTGCCAAGGCCCTGGGCGGCAAACAGGCGATCACCAGTCAGCAGCTCAATATGATGAAAGATAAGGGTGTTCTGGAATGCCGCCGGGACGGGGCGAAGGTGTACTATCGAATAGGTAATAAGAACGTGATTAAGCTTTTACACTGCATGTACGATCATTGCCGGACCAAAAGACATTGAAAACGACCCTCGAAGATGAATTCATCGCAAAGGGGTGTAGAGAAAGAGGATAAGACAATGCCAGGTAACGAAATATTAGAATTGAACGAAAGCCAATTTGACACGATGATCGCCGACGGCATAGTGCTCGTTGATTTCTGGGCCCCGTGGTGCGGGCCGTGCAGAATGCAAGGGCCCATTTTGGAAGAGGTCGCCGAACGCATTAACGGCTCGGCGAAAATTGCGAAGCTCAATGTCGATGATGCCGGAGACGCGGCCGGACGCTTTGACGTGCAGAGCATTCCCACGCTGATCTTGTTCAACGATGGAAATGAGGTTCGGCGTTTTGTAGGCGTGCAGCCCAGGGACATTTTGCTCGATGCAATGCATTCGGCTAATTCATCATGAATCAGAATGAACGGATAAGAAGAGTCAAATCAAAATAGGGGTGAACATTATGGCAAAGATATCGAAATCAGCAACTGTCGCATTCATAGTGGTGGGAATAACGGTTCTTATCGTTCTCGCTAAAACCTATATTCTCCCCAATCAACAAAGCAACGCAACGCCTGCCTCCGTCAACGACAAAAACGTTACCGAGGAGGAACTAATAATGAACCTGAACGTGCATACCTTTGACGAAAGCATCGCCGAAGGAGTCGTGCTGGTTGATTTCTGGGCACCCTGGTGCGGGCCGTGCAGAATCCAGGGACCTATTTTGGAGCAGGTCGCTCAGAGCGTTAAGGGCCGGGCACACATTGCCAAGGTGAACGTGGACGACGTCGGATCCCTTGCCGGACGATTCGGCATACGGAGTATTCCAACACTCATATTGTTTAAGAATGGAAATGAAGTGCGGCGTTTTACCGGCGTACAGAGTCAGAAAACGCTTATTGAAGCCATCAACCAAGTGAACTAAGGGGATTAAGTATGTCTGAAAAACAGAACGAGGTTAAGAGTACGAGGAGTCATCGAAACATCTGGATATCGGGTTTGGGGGGTCTCGCGGTCGGTTTTGTATTGTGCGGCGTCATCGTCGTTACGGCCATGCCGTCAATGATGATCGTTACCGCCGAAAGCACATTGGGATTTGACGAGACGGTCGCCGCCCTGGAAAAGCGAATCCCCGAACACGGGTGGGTGATACCGGGAGAGAAACCCATCGATATGAACAAATCGATGGCGAAACACGGCGTGACCTTCGAGCCGCGCGTCAAGCTGGTCAAGCTGTGCAAGGCGGAATACGCCAAAAGCGTCTTGACGACGGACCGGCATGTCTCGACAATGATGCCGTGCACGTTCAGCGTCTGGGAAGACGATGATGGAAAGGTGTATCTCTCGAAAATGAATATGGGTTTGATGGCAAAAATGTTCGGCGGCAACATCGCCAAAGTCATGGGCGAAAAAGTCGCACAGGATGAAGAGGAAATGCTGCAAGGTTTGTTACGGTAATCATCCTGCAAATCAAGGGGTAACCCTACAAAGGTTTAGTCAATCCTAACCAAACGGGAGGTTCGTCAATGGAGATTTTCAAGAACACCGTGCGTAAAAACGCAGATCAAGTCGCAACAACCGCGATGAGCGGGATCAGTGAAACCAGGGTGGGCCCCCCGCCCGAATATGGCGGCGCCCCACACTCCTTGAATCCGGAGGAGATGCTGGTGGCCTCCGTGAATAGTTGCATTATGCTGGTCTTTTATCATTTTGCCGATAAATACAAGCTGGACATCGCCTCTTACGATTCCGATGCCGAGGGCAAAGTCGAGAAAACCAAAAACGGCTTGCGTTTTACCCATATTGAGGTGAGAGCGAAGGTCCGTTTGGGTCCTGGCAGTTCCTCTGAAAAGATAGAGCAAATAACCCAATTAGCTGAAAAGTACTGTCTCGTGTCCGGCTCGCTGGCGTGTCCCGTTCAATACAATGTTGCATTAGCCGAGTAACAGGGATAGTCTGAAAAGCAGACAAGGCAAAAGATAACAAAAATAAATCATAATGAAATGAAAATCGTTACGAGCAACAACATCATACAGAAAGAAAAGGAGAAATGATAATGTCAGAACAAACACAAGAACAAGTCAATCGGTTACCGTTGATCGGCGAAAAGGCGCCTTCATTCGTCGCCGAAACCACACAAGGTCCAATCACATTCCCGGATCATTTTAAGGGCAAGTGGGTCGTTTTCTTCTCACATCCGGCGGATTTCACACCGGTCTGCACGACGGAATTCATGACGTTCGCAAGTATGGAGAAGGAGTTCAAGAAGCTGAATTGCGAGCTTCTGGGGCTGTCGATCGACAGTACGTACAGCCATATTGCTTGGCTCCGCACGATCAAGGAGAAGATCGCGTATAAGGGAATGAAGGATGTGGAGGTGAATTTCCCCGTCATCAGCGATTTGACTATGGAGGTCTCGAAGAAGTTCGGGATGCTCCAGCCAGCGGCCAGCACCACCCAGGCCGTCCGGGCGGTCTTCATTATGGATCCGAAGGCCATCGTTCGGGCCATTCTGTATTACCCGCTAAGCAACGGCCGAAATATGGAGGAGGTGAAAAGACTCCTGATCGCCATGCAGCATTCCGACGAACACAACATCGCGACGCCCGCGAACTGGCAATTAGGTGACGACGTGATCGTTCCCCCGCCCGGTTCCTGCGGAACGGCCAAGGACAGAGTCGATCAGGCCGGGAAGGATTATGAGTGCCTGGACTGGTTCATTTGCCTGAAGAAGTGCCCGCATAAATAAGTGAGGACCGTAATTGTGGTTCTTCATAGTGACGACGCCGGCAATATGGCTGCTTGTCTTGTTCGGTTTGCCTTTGATAAGGAAATCGCTCAGCTCGCCGAAAGGTATTGTCTCGTGTCCGGCTCGCTGGCGTGTCCCGTTCAATATAATGTCGAAGTAGCAGAGTAAATTATGGAAAAAGAATGGTTGAAAAACAAAGATGATTTTATTGAAATGGACGTAAGAGGCCGCAAAGGGAACTTTCTTCCCGCGATACGTAAAAAAACGGGAATGTTAAAAAGAGGCGAAGGGATTAAAATTGTCCAAAGCTGTGAACGTAATTGCTCTCAAGCTTAAAGAAGCGTTCGAGCTTGCCGACATTAATGAAATGCCGATCGTTTACAGCGTTGCCTGGTACGAACAAAAAGCCGTAACGGTATTGCTTGCTCTTCTTCATCTTGGCGTGAAAAATATCCACCCCGGCCCAACGCTTCCGGCATTTCTTTCACCTGCCGTCGTGAATGTCTTGGTGGAAAACTTCGGAGTCGGCGGTATTACGAATGTTGAAGATGATATTAAAGATATGATAGGGTAGTCGTTAAACTTTTTCGGATTGATAAAAATGGATTCCAAACAGAAAATTACCAGGTTTTCTACGGAACACTATCGAGTCGTTACCTTTATTATGGTGTTCATTACCCTTATCCTTGGGGCGTTGATACCTCTGATCAAAGTGGATACGGATCCCGAGAATATGCTCTCGGAGGACGAGCCGGTCCGGGTGTTCCACAACCAGACGAAAGAACGGTTTACCCTCAGCGACATCGTCGTCCTCGGCATCGTCAATAACAAGGATCCGAACGGCGTGTTCAATCCGACCTCGCTGGCGCGGATTTACGAGCTGACCGAGTTTGCCAAAACGCTGCGCTGGCCGAGCGAGGACGATCCCAACGAGCAGGTCGGCGTCATCGAGGTTGATGTGATGGCGCCCTCGACGGTGGATCATATCGGCCAGGGCGGGCCGGGCGTGGTGACGTTCGAGTGGCTGATGAAGAAGCCGCCGGCGACGGACGCCGAGGCCCTCGAAATACGGGACAAAGCCATGTCGAATCCGCTGCTCAAAGGAACGATTATTTCCGAAGACGGTAAAGCGATCTGTATTTATCTGCCGCTGACGGACAAGCACTTGAGTCACGAAGTGTATAAAAAGCTTCTGAGTAAAATAGAAACGTTCGAGCAAGGCGACGAGGAATACCACATTACCGGCCTGCCCGTGGCGGAAGATACGTTCGGCGTCGAGATGTTTATTCAGATGGCCATTTCGGCGCCCTTAGCAATGATCGTGATCTTCGTTTTGATGCTCTTGTTCTTCCGCAAGCTGGTGTTAGTGATCTCGCCGATGATCGTGGCGATGGTCTCGGTGATCTCGACGATGGGTCTGCTGATCGGATTCGGCTATCCCGTGCACATCATGAGCTCGATGATTCCGATCTTTCTCATGCCGATCGCGGTCGTGGACTCGGTGCATATCCTTTCGGAATTCTTCGATCTTTATACGAAAGAGAAAGGCCGGAGAAGAACCGCTCTCGAAGTGATGGACAATCTTTTCATGCCCATGCTTTACACGTCGCTGACTTCGGCGGCGGGTTTTGCCTCTCTGGCCCTGACGCCGATCCCGCCGGTCCAGGTCTTCGGCGTGTTCGTCGCCACCGGGATTATGATCGCGTGGGTATGCACGATCACGTTCGTGCCGGCCTATATCATGATGATCAGCGAGAAATCTCTCGAAAACTTCGGCCACGAAACCCGGCACGGCGAGAAACAATCGTTTATGACCAGGCTGCTCGGCGACGGCGGACGCCTGACCTACACCCAGGCCAAGCCGATCCTGATCGCCATTTTGATCGTCACGGCCATCGCCGTCTATGGCATTTCGCGCATCGAAATCAATGACAACCCCGTCAAATGGTTCTCGAAGAAGCATCCCATCCGCAAGGCCGATATCGAGCTGAACCATCACTTCAGCGGGACCTATATGGCCTACCTGGTCCTGAGTCCCTCAGATGACGGTTCCGTTCAGACGTCCTATGTGGAAGAGCTGCGGAAACGTTTTTCAGACAAGGCCCTCGAATTGAGAGAAGAATTTCCGCAAGTGACGGAGATCATGCCGGAAGTGGATAAGGCCCTTTTGGAACGCGTTTCGGAGGCCGAAACAAAAGTGGAACTGCTAAATAAGCTGAGCGAGTTTGCCAATGACAAGTTTGAGAAGGCGGACGAAAAGGACGCCGATGTCTGGTACGAGCTGACCGACTTCTTCCTTTTGGAAAAAGAACGGCTCAAACCGTTCAAACAGCCCGACGTATTGAACTACATCGCACGTCTGCAGGCCGACCTGGAGGATGCCAGGCTTGTGGGCAAAAGCAGCTCCGTCTCGGATGTGGTTAAGAAGGTTCATCAGGAACTAATCGACGGTAAGAATGAGAACTACAGAATTCCCGATTCGTCCGCTGCCGTGGCCCAGTGCCTGCTCCAGTTCCAGAGCAGTCACAATCCGGACGATCTGTGGCATATGGTCACCACCGATTACATGCACGCCACGGTCTGGATGCAGTTGCCCAGCGGGGATAATAAGGATATGGAAAAAGTGGTTGAAGCGGTGGATGAATTCTTTGCCCAAACGCCTCCTCCCGTCGCGCTCGAATACAACTGGGCGGGATTGACGTATATCAATACCGTCTGGCAGGACAAGATGGTCTGGGGAATGCTCCAGTCCTTTATGGGCAGCTTCGTCATCGTTTTTATCATGATGGCCGTGCTGTTCCGTTCGGCCCTGTGGGGGATCGTCTGCATGGTGCCCCTGCTGATTACGATTGTGGTGATCTACGGCATCATCGGTTTGGTGGGCAAGGATTACGACATGCCGGTCGCGGTGCTCAGCGCCCTGACGTTAGGGATGGCGGTGGACTTCGCGATCCACTTCCTCGAACGCGCCCGAACGACGTACGCCGAGACCGGCTCGTGGCAGGCCAGCGCGGGCGTGATGTTCGGCGAGCCGGCCCGGGCGATTACGCGCAACGTCCTGGTCATTGCGATCGGATTCTTGCCGCTGCTGGCCGCCCCGTTGATTCCGTATAAGACCGTGGGCATCTTCTTGTGTGCGATTATGGCCCTGTCCGGGGCCGTGACGCTTCTGGCGCTGCCGGCGATTCTCCGACTCGCGGAAAAAGCCTTATTCAAACGGATCAAAGAGCCGAAATCAGCTACCTGCAATTGTGCCTTTTGCCTGATTGTCTCCACAGCGGCTGTGGTTCTGGTTGCGATGAACCTGCATCAGTTCTCCCTGGTCGGATGGACAACGCTGACCGGCGTCAGTGGCGTCGCCATACTTGTGATGGCCGTTGCCTGTAGCTTCATGTCCCGTCGCCGGGCGTGCAAGACAGCCGCTGACGCCGAGAAACAAACAGATCAAAAATGAATTACTCCATAAAAAGTATCATGTTAACGAACCGTCATTGCGAGCGAAGCGAAGCAATCTCAAAGCCAACGATATTGTCCGTTTGGCGCACCGGAGATTGCCGCGGCCCTTCGGGCCTCGCAATGCCATAACGGAAAGGATCCATCATGACGGTCGAAAGATGTCTCAGAGGTATTGCCGGCTTCTTTGTGCTTGTCAGCGTTCTGTTAGGGCATTATCATTCACCGTATTGGCTGTTGTTTACCGGCTTTGTGGGTTTGAACCTGTTGCAATCGGCCTTTACGAATTGGTGCCCGATGATAACGATGCTAAAGAAGGTCGGTGTGAAAAGCGAATCGTGAATAACAAATGAAAGCGAGGTGTATCATGAAATCAACATGGATGATAGCTTGTCTTCTCGGTCTTGGATTATCGTCTCTTGCCGCCGGACAAACGCCCGACGTCCAGACCATCGTCAACAAGGCCAACATTGTGGCGTATTACCAGGGCGAGGACGGCAAAGCCTCGGTCCACATGACCATCACGAACAAACAAGGCCAGAAACGCGAGCGTGAGTTCAACATCCTGAGAAAAGACGTTGCGGACGGCGGCGACCAAAAGTACTTCGTCTATTTCAAGAAGCCGCCGGACGTGCGCCGGATGACCTACATGGTCCACAAACACGCCGATCCCGGCAAGGACGACGACCGGTGGCTCTACCTGCCCGCGCTGTCTCTGGTCAAGCGCATCGCCGCCAGCGACAAACGGACGAGTTTCGTCGGCTCGGACTTTCTGTACGAGGACGTGTCCGGCCGGAGCTTAGAGGAAGATACGCACGAGCTGATCGAGACGACGGACGACTATTATGTCGTCAAGAACGTTCCCAAGCAGCCGGATTCGGTCGAGTTCAGCTATTACAACGTGTCGATAGACCGAAAGACGTTCGTGCCGACGAAGATGGACTTTTATGATAAGAAAGGCAAGCTCTACCGCACCATCGAATCCACGAAGGTGGAGACGATTCAGGATTTTCCCACCGTCGTTACGTCGGTCGTTACCAACCTCCAGACCGGCGGCAAAACGGAAATGGAATTCAAGAACGTCAAATACAATATCAAACTAAAGGATAATCTTTTCACGGAGCGTTATCTCCAAAGACCCCCGCGGGAGGCCATGAGATGAGCCGAGTAAAGACGATAACACCTTTATTGGCCATTGTGCTTATCAGCATCGCTCTTCCGACTATCGTATTGGCTTCCGACGAGGAGACGGAGGGTTCGTTCTTTTCCGATCTTCCGGTTGAGATGAACGGCTTCTACGAGATGCGGGGCGGCTACCGGATGCAAAACGACAAATACGAAAAAGACATGTCGATCATGGAAAGCCGCGTGCAGCTCGATTTGTTTTCGTATTTCGACTGGGGCGATTTGAAGTTCAAAGGCGACGTGTACGGCGATCTCGTGACCGAAAAAGGTTACTTCGACATGCGCGAGGCCAATATCTTCACGCGGCCGACGGACTTCATGGATGTGAAAGTGGGACGCCAGATCCTGACCTGGGGGACGGGGGACCTTGTCTTTATCAACGATCTTTTCCCCAAGGACTGGCAGTCCTTCTTCATCGGCCGGGATACCGAGTATCTCAAAGCGCCGTCCGACGCCGCGAAGGTCAGCCTCTTCGCGGACTGGGCGAATCTCGATATTATCTATACGCCCCGGTTCGACCACGACCGTTTCATTCGCGGCGAGCGGATCTCGTACTGGAACGTCAACCTCCTCAGACTGGCCGGGCAGGACGCCGTCGTGCATACCGACAAGCCGAACGATTGGTTCAGAGATTCCGAAATCGCCGCCCGGCTGTATAAAAATATCGATAATTACGAGCTGGCCCTCTACGGCTATCACGGCTACTGGAAAAGCCCCGCCGGCCAGAACATCACGAGGACTCAGGCGGTCTTTCCCGACCTGAACGTGTACGGCGCCAGCGCCCGCGGGACCCTCGGCAAGGGAATCGCCAACGCGGAGATCGGGTATTACGAATCTACCGACGATCTGAGCGGCAAAGACCCTCTCATCAACAATTCAGAGATGCGCTATCTCGTTGGATATACGCAGGAGATCGGCAAAGACTTCACCATGGGCCTGCAATACTATATCGAGCAGATGCTGGATTTCAGCGCTTATAAGAGATACCGGCCGCCCGGTCCGGCGCGCGACCGCGACCGGCATCTGGTGACGTTGCGGCTGACGAAACTGCTGATGAATCAGAATCTGCGATGCTCGCTGTTTACCTACTTCTCACCGTCGGATAAAGATGTTTATATGCGGCCGAACGTCAATTACAAGGCCAGTGACAATGTCGCGGTGGAAGTGGGCGGCAATATCTTCTTCGGCGACTATCCGAACACGTTTTTCGGGCAGTTCCAGGACAATACAAATATATACGCCGGACTGCGCTACAGCTTCTAAAAACCGAATGTGAAAATGAAGGAGCCGCTCCGCTCGTTCGGTGCTTGTTCTTCAGCGTTTCTTTCGCTTCTTCGCCGTTTTGATGAAACGGCCGAAGGCCCTGTCTTTCTTGCGTTTGTCCCGGTAGGACATTTCGTGGTACTCTGATTCCTTCTTGAGCTTGACATAGCTGGAATAGCGATCCTCGCTCAATTCGCCCTTTTCGATCGCCGTTCGAACGGCACAGCCGGGCTCGTGCACATGACTGCAATCCGCATAGCGACAATGAGCGGAAAGGGTGACAAAATCTTCGAAACCTGTGTTGACGCCATCGCTCGCTCCCACAAGGCCAAGTTCCCGCATACCGGGCGTATCGATCAACATCGCACCTTCGGCGAGCAGGATGAGCTGTCGCCGTGACGTGGTGTGAGTTCCTTTTCCGGTGTCGCTGACGGGCTTTGTGCCAAAGGCTTCACGGCCTATGAGGCGGTTGATGAGAGTCGTCTTCCCGACGCCCGACGAACCCAGAAGACAGTACGTCCTTCCCGGGGACAGCGCCCGCTGAAACGCGTCAAACCCGATACCCGTGACGTTGCTGAGACCGAGCACTTTGGCTTTGGTGACAGAGGCAACGATCGCAAGTTTATGCTCACATTCATCGCGGCTGATCAAATCGGTCTTCGTCAGAATAACCATCGGCTCGACATGCCCGTCCGCCGCCATGACCAGGTAACGGTCCAAACGACGGGGATTGAAATCAACATGGCACGACTGGACGATGAAAGCCGTATCTATATTGGCCGCAATCATCTGGAAGTCGACGGCGTCACCTTTGGTTTTGCGGCGTAAAAACGTCCGTCGCGGAAGCACTCGGTGGATGATCGCTGCTTTCCCCTGGTTGTAGTATTGTGCCGTCACCCAATCTCCGACACACGGCAAATCGACGGCATTCCCGGTCTGGTAAGAGAGCTTGCCCGAGAGTTCGGCGGGGACTTCTTTCAGTTCATCTCGTATCAGATACGAGCCGCGGTCAACCGCCGATATGCGAGCTATGCTACGATCATCCTCGTGGAGCGAAGTGATGTGCTCTTCAAACCATGGGTCGAAACCTAAATCGCTCAATTTCATGATGTTTTGTCGCCGAACAGGTTCGGGATGACACGTCGGATTTTGTCAGGGTTTTTCAGTTTCCTCTGCTTCCGGGGTGCTCGGTGTGCCTTCCGCGTCCGATTCGTCCTGCTCGGGAACGACCACGACGTTCACCGTAGCGGTTACATCGGGGGAGAATTTGAGCGTCACGGGATGCGTTCCGACCTCTTTAATATGCTCGGTCAGTTGAACGATATTATCTTTCACCTCGAATCCCTGCGAGCGCAGGTTCGCGGCGATCTGACGGGCGGACACCGAACCGAACAGATGCCCCTGCTCATTGGCCTTGGCCGCGACCACGGCCTCGGCGCCTTCGACCGCCTCAGCGGCCGCCTGGAGCCGTCGGCCCGCCAGCCTGCGCTGCTCGGCGCGTTTGGCTTTTTCCTCGGCAATCGCCCGAATGGCGGCGTCGGTGGCCGGCTTGGCCAGACGCTGCGGCAATAAGTAATTGCGTGCATATCCCTCGCTCACCTCGACCACGTCTCCGAGCCAGCCGAGTTTATCAATATCTTCACAAAGTAAAATCTTCATCTTTTGTTCCTCGTTTTAGGCCGTGAACGGCAGCAACGCCATATACCGGGCGCGTTTGATCGCCTTTTTTGCTTTTCTCTGACAACTCGCACAATTGCCGCTGCGTTTCCGCGAGTAGATTTTGCCGCGATTGGTCAGAAGCTTTTGCAGCGTTCCGACGTCTTTGTAATCAACGTACTTGATGCCGCGCCGGCAAAAACGACATTGGGTTTGCTCGCGGGCCCCAACAAAGCCCGGCTTACGTCTATTGTTCGATCTCTTTCTTTGCATTATTTACCTCTACAGATTATAGACAATCATAACTTTAGAACGGGATATCATCGTCGCCGGACGGCGGCGGCATCGAGGCGTTCGAGCCGCCATAGCTCGGCGCGGCCCGACCCGCGCCACCGCCGGAGCCTCCGCCGCCACCGGAACTTCCACCACCGCCGATAAACTCAAAATTCTCAACGGTGACTCTCAGCTTGCTGCGTTTCGAGCCGTCCTGGGCTTCCCAGCTATCGAACGTCAGACGGCCCTCGACGAACAGGGGATTGCCTTTTTTGCAATACTTATTGACGACTTCCGCCCGCCGGCCGAACATCCGGCAATCCACGAAACAGGTCTCATCGCGCTGATTGCCGTCCTGGCCCGTCCACCGGCGGTTGATCGCCATGCCGAAATCGACGACCGCCGTCTGGTTGGGGGTGTACGACAACTGGGGATCGCGCGTCAGATTGCCCATCAGCAAGACTTTGTTGAAATTTGCCATAGGTAGCTCTTCTTTCCGTATTAATCATCCAGCGCCGTTTTAGGCGGCGATTCTTCTTCTGCTTCAGCCGGCTCGACGTCTTCGGTCTGTTCGGTCTGCCCGGCTGTTTCAGCGACCTCTTTTGTCACGGCCTCATCCACCGTCGCTACCTCTTCCGCCTTGTCGGGTTCCCCGGCGACCGGGGGTTCGGCCTGATCGTCAGCCACCTTAACCGGGGCCTCCTCAACCGTCTCGGCAGCGGGGACCGGCTTGGGTTCTTCCTTAACCGTCTCGGCAGCGGGGATCGGCCTGGTCTCTTCCTTCTCGGCCCGCGTCGCGGGCGTATCTTTCTCCATGTCCTCATCGGTCATATGCTCGGCGCTGAGAATCAGAACGCGCAGGATGTGTTCCGAGAGTTGAACGGCTTTTTCGATACCCTGTATCTTTTCTCCATCCGCTCTGAAGTAAACCAGGATATACGTTCCCCGGCCCACGTGTTTAATCTCGTAGGCCAGCCGTCGGTCGTCCCATTTCCTGATCGAGATAATGTCCGCCTCGGCTCTTTCGAGTATTTTCCTGATCGCCGCATTGATGCCGTCCCAGTCGGATCCCGCCCTGGCGGAATCGACGAGAAACATCCCTTCATACAATTTTTTCTTCGTTACAGTTTCCAAACTCGTTACCTCCCGTACATCTGCATACGTCTTGTTTCGGCTCGGCGCCGTATTCAGTACGCATTACGGTTAATCATTCAAACGATTATATTGATTCATGGCCTTCTCGATTCCATATTCGATCCAGCACAACACTGCTTCCCGTGCCCTTACGATAGCCGCATCCAGCAGGGACCGCTCGTCTGCCGCCGGTTTACCCAGAACATAATCAACGGCATCCCGGTCGTGGCTTCGCCCGATACCGACCCGGCACCGGGCAAACCCATTCGTGCCGAGCTTCTCAATGATATCCGCCAGACCGTTATGGCCTCCGGCCGAGCCTTTCGCCCGAAGGCGAATCCGGCCCGGTTCCAGATCCATGTCGTCGGTGACGACAAGCACGTCGGCGACGTCGATTTTGTAAAAACCCGCCGCCGTCGCCACGGCCTGACCGCTGCGGTTCATGAACTGCCACGGTTTCAACACGATTAACTTTTTATCTGCACAGGCGCCCAACCCGAAACGGGCGCCGAATTTTCTCTTTTTGACCTCGATGCCCAAGGCCTCTGCCAGCACATCCATCACCCGAAAGCCGATGTTATGCCGCGTACCGGCGTAGTCGCCGCCCGGATTTCCCAGCCCGACGACCAGTTTCATATCGCTCATAGTCTATCATTGCCCAGAACAGCTCGTCTCTACGCTTCCGGCGTTTCTTCACCCTCGTCCTCCTTGGCCTCACCAATCACTTCAGGAGCCGCCGGTATTTCCTCTTCCATTTCTTCGGTGGTTTTCGCCGCGGCCACCAAATGACACGTCACCAGGAGCATCTCCGGGGAGCTGACCAGCCTGATCCCGCTCGGGAGCTCGACCTCGGCGGCGTGAAGGGCCCCGCCGACATGAACCTCTTTCACAGAGACGATAATGGTTTCCGGAATATCCGTCGCCTTGCACTCGATCTCCAGGTGATCGGCATGTTCCTCGATAATGCCGCCTTCATGCGTACCGGCGGCGGTGCCTTTGAGCTCGATAGGAACCGTCACCTTGATCGATTCGGAGATGTCCACGCGCATCAGATCCGCATGGATGATATTTCGACCCAGATAATCGTACTGCAACTCTTTAACGATCATCTTCTCTTTCTTCCGACCGACCTGGACATCCATCAATCGGTGCCCGTGATGCAATCCTTCCACGAAATTGTGCGCGTCCAGCGAGATCGCAACCGGTTCCTGCTTATGTCCATAAACGATCGCGGGTATGCGGCCTTTCTCACGGACCTTTCGGACGGCCTTGGTGCCGGTGTGTTCTCGAACTTCCGCTTTTAGAAGCAACGTTTTTGCCATCTTTGGTTTCCTGATCAAATATTGGTAAATAAACTACTTACCGATTCATTTCTGTGGATGCGTTTTATCGCTTCGCCCAGCATGGAGGCCACACTGAGCACCTTGAGTCCTTTAATCTGCTTGGAGTTTTCATTCAGCGGTATCGTGTCGGTCACGACAATCTGATCGATCGGCGTCTTGGCCAGCCGGTCCAGGGCCTGTGAGGCAAACACCCCGTGTGTCGCGCCGACATAGATTTTCTTCGCGCCGACTTCCTTGAGCAATGTCGCGGCGCTGCACACCGTCCCGGCCGTGGCGATCATATCGTCACACATAAGAACGTTCCTGTCGCGCACGTCCCCGATAATCTTTTGAGCTTCCACCTTGCTGCCGCTGATGCGCTTCTTGTGGACAATCGCCAGGTCGCCGCCGAGGTGCGAGGCATATCGGGAGGCGATCTTAATATTGCCCACGTCCGGCGAAACAACGGCCAGATCGCTGATCTTTTTGTCCCAGAAATATTTATTGAGAACCAGTTCGCCCGCCAAATGATCGACCGGTATGTCGAAAAATCCCTGGAGCTGATGCGCATGCAGATCGACGGCCAGAACGCGATCGGCCCCGGCGGTCGTTATCAGATTCGCCACCAATTTGGCCGTAATAGGCACTCGCCCCTCGTCTTTTCTGTCCTGGCGAGCGTAGCCGAAATAGGGAATGACCGCCGTGATGCGCCGGGCGCTGGCCCGTCGCAAACAGTCCAAAAAAATGAGAAGCTCGACTAAATGCTCATTGACGGGCGCGCAGGTGGACTGCACGACAAAGCAGTCTCTGCCGCGTACATCGTCTTCCACCCGAATAAACTTTTCCCCGTCCGGGAACGTCTCGATCTCGGCGCCCCCAAGGGGGATCCCGAGATATTTGCACACCGCACCGGCTAACACGGGATTGCTGCTGCCGGTGAATATTTTGAGACTGTCATTAAACAACATCAACTTACGACTTCCTACCTAATTCATTGACACTTTCCTGCGAAATTACCCTTCCGGCGCCGACGTTCGAGCCTTCCTCCAGCTCGAGCGGCGCGATCAGCACGGCCCCAGAGCCGATATAGCAATTATCGCCGATCGTCATCCGGTTGACTTTTTCACCGTCGAAATTCGCCGTGATCGAGCCGGCGCCGACGTTCACATTCCGGCCCACGGTCGCGTCGCCGAGATAGCTGTGATGACGGGCTCGAACGCCATCGGCCAGGATGGAATTCTTCACCTCGGTGAAAACGCCCAGCACAATGTCATTCTCCAAAACCGTGCCGTGCCTCAAGAAGGCAAACGGACCGATCCGGCAGTCCCGCCCGATGGTGACTTCGCCGTGGATATACGTAAACGGTTCAATCACCGTATCCTGTCCGATTCGGGCACGCGCGTCGATCCAGGTATTGTCCGGATCGACAATCGTGACCCCATCCTCCATCAATCGCCGCTGAATCCGGCGCTGCATAATCTTACTGGCGGCGCTAAGCTGGGCCCGGCTGTTGACACCCATTGCCTCGTCCGGCAGGACCGCCGTAATCGCCTCGACCTTGTGACCCGTGGTGATAATGCCGGATACGGCGTCGGTCAGGTAATACTCCTTTTTAACGTTGTTCGGCTTTACTTTTTCCAGGGCATCGAAGAGAAGTTTGCAGTTGAAAAGATAGTAACTCGGATTGATTTCCTTAATGGCCTTCTGATAGGGATTGCAGTCGCTGTCTTCGACAATGCCCTGCATGTTGCCGTACGGATCTCGCACGATGCGCCCGTAGCCGGTCGGATCGTCGAGCACCGCCGTGGCCAGCGTCGCCGCCGACTGGCCCGACTCGTGCTTTTCGATCAGGGCCTTCAACGTGTGGGATCGAATCAGAGGCCCGTCGCCGCAGAGGACCAGCACCTGGCCGTCAAAATCCCCGAGGTGCTCCCGGCAGCACGCCACGGCGTGGCCGGTCCCCAATTGCTCGTCCTGTCGAACCCAGACAACATCTTCCGCCTCGGCAAAATGGCCCTGCACCTGCTCGGCGCCGAAGCCGACGATGACGTAAATCCTCTGTACGCCCGCCTTTCGACAGGCATCGAGCACGTACGCGAGCATCGGCCGCCCGCACACTTCATGCAACACCTTCGCCAGCTTGGTGTTCATTCGCGTGCTGCCGCCTGCTGCCAGAATGATTGCTACCGTTTCAGCCATATCTACCCGACCAGGACTTGAACCTGGAATATGGGCACCAAAAGCCCATGTGTTACCAATTACACCATCGGGTAATGGAATTTAGAATTGAGAATTATGAATTGAGAATTCTAACTTCTAAACTCTTCATTCTAAATTCTAAACTCTTAATTCTATATCTGTCACGGGCACCCTCTTGTTACGGGTGCGACTTGGCCCTGCCGGAAGCCTGAGTCAACCACGCCGTGATGCTGCTGACCCCAATACTATTCTACTCCATGCGACAGAGCAATATTCCAAAGGCGAGAGTATAACGAATAGGAAAAGACAAATCAACTCTTTTTATCAAAAATTCTTATTTTCCCTAAAACCCGTTTTCTTACTCGGAAAAGAAGGGAACTGGATACTATCTTCAGTCAGGCCGGGCTGTGGCGACGATTTCAGGGGGTTTTAGCGCTGCGTCCTCGCACACGACGCGAAAGCCGACATCGTGGACGGCTTGCGAAGGTTCGTAATGCATGCGAAAGGCCGAACGAGCCCGGCGAGGGCGATCCAGCCAGGAACCGCCGCGCACCGTCTTTCGGTCGGCATGGTCGTCTCGCTCATGGCCGGTTGTTAACGAATACAGGCGATAGGTCGAACGTGTCCACTCCGCGACGTTGCCATGCATATCGTGTAAACCCCACGGATTCGGTTGAAATGTGCCCACGGGCGCCGAGACCCGCCAACCATCGTCGAAGCGCGTATCGGCCGGCCTCCACGGCGGGACCGCAGACGGGACGTGAGGATAATCGACGGAGTAGTGCGTGGCGTCCGAGAGATTGGCCGAGGAGCTGAAGTCGTCGTCCAGCGTGCCGTACCAGAGCGGGCTCGCACCGCCGCTGCGACAGGCGTATTCCCACTGGGCTTCGGTGGGCAAGGTGAATCGCAGACCGGTTCTAACCGAGAGCCATTTACAGAATGCCATGGCCTGATGCCACGAGACGCGCACCACGGGTTGTTCGGGCCGACGCAAATGGTGGCCGCGTTCGTAGTCGCCGAATTGATACGCCTCGCCCGTCTCCAAACCGCTGTCATGGTCGGGATCGAAGCAGGCATATTGTTGATTGGTAATCTCGAACCGGCCCATCCAGAAAGCCTTATCGATATCGACCGAATGCGCAGGGCGCTCGTTCGTATAACCGTGATCGCTGCCCATGACGAACGAGCCGGCGGGAATGCGGACCAGTTCCAGGGTTATTCCCTCGGCCAGCGTGATGCTCCGGGATTCGAGCTTTACGCCGGGCTGCTTGGACGAGGCCTGAGGCTCGGTTGCGAATAGAGTTTGAATCGGCGCGGTTTCGGCGCCGGCATCGACGTCGGGCGAAAGGACCGCGGCGGGATACACGGCTTCGGGATCTTCGTCGATCCCCGCATAGCGACGGTGCAGCTCACGGCGGCGGGCAGCGCCCGGAGCGACCAGCCTGGCCTTTGCGGGAACGTGAGCAACGACTTCCTCCCATGTCCCGTGAGCCGGGGCGTTGAGGTCGATCCAGGTGATGAGCCGGTCCCACGCCTCGGCGTCCAAACGCACGCCGTAATGATCGTCGCGCAGAATCTGTACTAACTTGCTCGTGTCGGCGCGGAAGTCCTGAGGTGCGAGCATATGCGCGTCGCTTTCCAGCGTGGGGATGTGGACGAATCGATGCAACGCCGTGTAAGACGGCGTGAAGTGCATCTGGAACGCCGAAGCCACGCGCTCGGTGGGCCGGGCAGTGAGATCGAACGTGCTTTGCCCGTTATGGCATCGAATGCAGTACGCATCCAACACGGGCTGGACTTCACGCACGAACGAGAACCCGCGCGGCGGACCGTACCAGGGCTTGATCTTCGAGGGTTCACGTAACAAAGCCATCGGTTGTGATCGAACCGGCGGGGCAGTATTCTGCGGCTCGTGACACCCGACACAAGAGAGCACTTCGCCCGGCACGGCGGTAAACCAGCTCCGCATCAGGGCCAGCGCTTTGCCGTCGGCGTCCAGCGGATGGAGCGCCACGGGCGTATTGGCGGGCACACGGAAAAACGCGGAACCGTCGCTTTCCACTGGCACCGTCCCGATGATTCGCCTGACGTCCCACGGACCGTCGAAACCGACGCGGTCCGGCTCGCCGCCGAAGCCGTGAAACGTAAACTCGTAACTGACCAGCCGAAGGGACTTGACGGTCCCGCGGGGGACGCCTTTTAGCCCTGGGCCTTCGTAAACGTCCATCAGCAGCGCCGTGGCTTCTTTCTGGTCCCGCTCGACGACGTCGGGCATCACCGGGGGCCTTGGTCTCTTGCGCAGCGGAATAGGTTCGAGCATCGCCCGGCCGGGTTCCTCATACAGCAACACGAAGTTGTCGAACACATCGACGAGATAGACGCCCCACAACGAGGTCTTCGTGGGCTTGCAGGAAACGAGGAAATATTTTTCGCTGAGCGGATAGGGATGCAGAAACAAAGGCCAACTGCCGCCGATCTGGCCGTCCAGGATGACCGGCTCGACGGTCTTTCCGAAACCCGGTATGCGCTGTACGACGCCGTCGGCCTCGTGTCGGCCTTTGGCCGGGTCGAGGATGACAAGTTGTCCCTGGCGCGGCAGGTCGTGATGGCCCCCCACGATGGTCACCACCTTCGTCGGATGATTCGGGACCGGACGCGCATAGAACATCGCCGTCGGCCAGAACGAATTGCTCCCGTAATACTCCATCTGCCGGCTGCCGTCCGGGTTGGCGTGAAACAGCAGGCGCATGAACGCGTGCGCGATATCGGCATACTCCCAGCGCTGGTATAGAATCCGCCCGTTGTTGAGCACTGTCGGGCACCAGTTATGGTCCTGATCGTTCGTCAGGCGGCGGATGCGGCCGTCGCGCTCTCGCAGGTAGAGGTTGGCCACCCTCGAGCTGCCGCCCACGCAAGGCACGCCGATGAACGGGGCGGTCGAGGTAAAGACGATACGCCCGTCGGGCAAATAGCAGGCGTCGTAATTGTGCACGTCCGGCTCGTCGATCAGGTGCAATGGCGTCAATCGCCCACCGTCCAGTTGAAGCTCGGCCACCCCCCATCGCCCGTCGGCGTCCGGCATCGACATTAACAGCCGATCCGCATCGTAGTGCAAATCGACGTCGCCGATGAACCGATCATCCTCCGGTCGCAAGAGTGTTTCGACATTTCCATCCCGACGAACGGGCGAAAGCACGACGAGCGTATTGTCGTAGCCGGTCGGCGCCAGGTCCGGATTGCTGTTGAAGTTGAGTGGTAACCCAAGCCGGTCGGCCCGTCGCCGGATCATCATCAGCCGGTCGAAGTCCAGGAGCGGATTGGCCAGCAAGGCCTCGTCCTTGAGCTTTTCGAACTGCATTTCGGCGGCTTCATACGCGGCCGGCCCGGAGGCTGGTGAAAGCCGGTCGTGCTCGGCCCGAAGCGTTCGCAGACGCTCCAGATAGACCCGGCCGTTTCGATAACGATCCGGAAAGTCGGCCGACAGATCCTCAATGGCCATTTGCAAGGCTCGCCACCGTTGCCGGGAGACCCCCGGCTCGTCCGGCGAGGCCGCGGGAGGATATTCCGAGCGGATGACAAAGGGACACCACGTCTGTTCATCGGCCAGATAGCTCAACAGGTTCGAGGTTAAGCGGATCAGGTTAGCTCGATGAGGGCTCTCGGTATCGGCGTAATCAGGCCAATGCCAGCCAAAGACGATCACGCGCCCCTCGCCCAACTCGTATTCGACGAGGGGATTCTCTACTCCGGTGGGTGTTTTGGCCAGAAGCATACCTTCGGCCGGACCGCCCCAGTAGAAATCGGCCACCGCCCGACAGCCCCCCCGACTGAGCCAAACGAGATCCGCATCGGCTGCCAGGCCGTTGAAGGCCGGGTGTGCTTTCTCGACCGGGACCATCCCCGCCGGGTCGCGCCAGTTGCCCAGCTCATGGCGCTGGGGGCGCATCACGGTTTCCAGGCGGAGTTGCGCAACCATCGCCAGCGCGCCGCCCGAAAGCAGCACACCGCCGCCGCCCGTTGCGAACCGGCGAATCTGCTCCAGGCTGGGCCCGCGGTACATAGCGTTCCGCGCGATGGCGTCGCCCTGGTGATACCATAGGACATCGAAATCGCTCATACGCCGTTCGTTGCCCGAGCTATCCGCGAAGGAACCGTCCTGCCTTCGTAGCAGAAGTGTCGCCTGGCCCATTGCCTCGGCGACCTGCCACGCGGCTATATTGTGCGGGCCTATCGCCTCCGCCGAAGATGCAGCAACCAGAAACCCGATCCGCGGCCCGGCTTCCACCCCCCTCGCATTTACAAGCACCACGCCGAATACGGCGATAACACTCATCCACAGCCTTCTGCTGCAAAACACCCCGAGATCAAACATCAACCTGGATCTCCCACATATACTTCACCGAAACTCTCCTTCATGCTTATCTTTTAAATGCGATTGATCTCTACTTTCATCCGCTTCCTGACCTCCGGCCAGGTTTTGCTTTCCGTCCAGCCCCACGCTTTCGCAGTCGCAACCTGCGTGGCGGTTCCAAGAGCACTCGCTGCATTGGATTTATCCATTAGACCTTGCAGAAAACCAGCTAACAAATAATCGCCGCAACCGACGGTCGAAAAGACCTTCGCGCGACCGAGAGGCCGGGCTTGCCAGGCCGCCTGTTCCGTGACGACGACGCTGCCTTTGCCGCCGCGACTGATGAGCACGATCTCAACCTTATCGAGGAGTCCCCGGCCGGCCCTGACTAAGCTCACAGGGCCATCCTTGATTTTTTCACCTGACAGGTCGCACAATTCCTCAACATTCGGCTTGATGAGCCAAACGAGACCGGTATGGACCATTTTTTTCAAAGCCGGCCCGGACGTATCCAACACAATCTTCGCACCCCGGCTGTTGCAGAATTCCATGATCCCAGCCACGTCATCCAGAAGATCCTCGTCCGACATCGTCCCGGCGAATACACAAGCGCTCCCTTTACGTATAAGCGCTCCTAAATCATCCCGCAGTC
>Ga0272442_10001825_pt1 | contig 31624 bp, 21 predicted proteins | sample SSMForm2O_FD_200262 | JGI IMG/M metagenome (GOLD analysis project Ga0272442, IMG submission 200262) | Marine sediment archaeal communities from Little Sippewissett salt marsh, Falmouth, MA, United States - SSM-Form-2O | ecosystem: Environmental > Aquatic > Marine > Wetlands > Sediment ... | reverse complement strand
GCCGCATGATTCGACGCTGCGAAAAAATCCTGCCCCGGACAGAGATTGTCTTCTTCGGCCATCTGCACTGGCCAAAGCTGCATTTTACAGAGAACCGGCTGTTCATCAATCCCGGAAGGGCCTTTGGGAAAAATGAAAGCAGCTGCGCGGTCATGGAACTGGACGGCAGAGACATCCGCATTAAAATTCATCCATTGACCACAGCCAGCGGATTTGAAAATCTGACCAAGGACTGGCTCGTCTATCATCTGGATCAGTAATTGTTACAGCAATATCGAACTTTCTTATTATTGGTAACGATATTTTATCAATTGCCAGATCATTCATGTGGAGCATACCCATGAAATGGATATTGTTACTATCGTCTCTGCTTTCCATGCAGCTCTGTTCCGGTTCCGAAATCGAAATTCATATTCATTGTTCGGCGGAACCATTTGGCACGCTCACCCCTTTTTTGATAGGGGCCAACAATCCGATGCCTTCCATGGTCGACCGGGCGGATTATGATCCATTGACCGGACTGTTTCCGGAACCCTTCATCAACGCGGTCAGGAAAACAGGCATTCAAAGCCTGCGATTTCCCGGCGGCAATGTGAGCGGCAGTTATTTCTGGAAAAACGGACTTGGCCCCCTGGAAGACCGGCCGGCCGGATTCGACGGCTCTACCGGTTATTTAAAAGAGGACTACTACTGGTTTGGATTCCTGGAATTTATGGATTTTCTTCGCAGTCTTGAAACGTCCGATCCCATCATCTGCGTGAATTTCGGACTGGCTTCTGCGGCCGAGGCAGCCGACTGGGTGGAATTCGCCAATGCGAATACAGGTGTGGATCCAAATGGAGACGGTGTGAATTATGCGCAATGGCGGGCCGATCTCGGGATTCCTGAACCCTTCCATATCCGGTACTGGGAAATCGGCAATGAACTGGGGATACATTATAATCATATGTTTTCCTGGCATTTCGGACAACGGCCTGACGGATCTGAAGATGATGCCAGGACCATACGCAACTATCTGTTTGGCGGTTCTCAATGGCAGTACCAGGACATGGACAATTCACAGCAGGGCCAGCGGGTGGTTAAAAATAACAACTGGTCCGTAAACGCCGCAATCAGCAATGGCCAGCCCGGTCAGTCGTTTTTTGTGAAATATCCGCCTGTGGATCCGGACTCATTTCATCTGGCGCTGTGTGGGGATGCGCTTTGGGGGCCGGAATGGATGCAGATTGACAATCTGTCGGGGGCCGCTCCGGAGGATCCGGTCTTTCAGCTCGATCCGGTTACAGGAGAGATAACATTTGGAAACGGCACACAGGGGGCGATTCCACCCTCCGGTCAGTCGGTTCGGATTAAATACAAATCCGTGAATCAGGAAGGACTCATCGATTTTTATTCTGCCATGAAACAGGCAGATCCGTCTGTTTATATCGGGGTGCCGTTTTCGGATAATCTGTTTTTCGAAGAGGTGGAGGCGGCCGCTTTTGATGTCATTCCCTTTGATTTTATTACGGAACATCCGTATGACAGCGGGCAGGATCTGCCCCTGGCAAGCGAGCATTGGCGCATCCATGCATTTGCAGACCGTCATGAAACAAATCTTCAGAATCATCGGAGCACTCTGGACGTTCTGTCCCATGGACAGAAAACATTGGGAATATGGATCAGCGAGTACAATTTGGTCTATCGGATGTTTGACCGGACCGGGAAGACATCCAATCCGTGGTATGGAGGCAGGCAGCTCGATTTTTTCGGCCGGTCGTTGGACCAGGGACTCTATATTGCGGGTGCGCTGACAGGCATGCTGAACCAGGCTTTTCATACCGGGCTCCTGGGTCTGAACATCCATGCCCTGCTCACGGATTCTGATACGGCACTCGCTGACTGGCCGGTGACGGGGATGATTGGTCCTTCGCCCGTGTTTTATCTCAATCCTTCCGCCCTGATCTACAGCCAGCTGTCTCAGAGCCTTCGTCATACGATTGTCGCATCGGACATAATAAACGGACCCGTTTATCATTTACCTGTTCAGGATATCGATCCGGAAGGCAGAGAGGGCTGGGAGTCGGACACGCTGCATATCCCCTATCTGAAATCGCTGGCCACTGTCAGCCCGGGCAGAGACACGCTGCGATTGTATGTATTAAATCGTGCCTCCGGTCTGCAGGAACTGGAGGATGAATATGGTCCCATAGAAGCCGCCATTCATATGACAGACGGACCGGAATACAATCAGCTCACCCTGCAGGAAATGAATGCGCCCTCTCTCTGGTCAATTATGACCGCAGAAAACGCAGACATCAAGCTGGAAACCCTTTATGAGGGGAATGAAAATTTGCCATACACCCATTGTTTCAGCGACCATTCATGGACATTGCTGACATGGACCTGCAGGTCTTCAAATGGTGTTCATTCCGGCAAACCGGATGGATTCTGTCTCTATCCCATCGCACCCAATCCATTCAATGAAAGCGCGCGAATCCGGTACTATTTACCCAAATCGGGCCATATCAAACTGGAGGTTTTTAATCTGCGGGGAGAAAAAATTGAAACCCTGCTTGATGAGGCCATAAACGCCGGAGCACACACATTCCGCTGGAATGGAACAAAACTTGCAAATAATATGTATTTAATTCGACTGACTGCCGGCCGAAACCGGCAGCACCGAAAATGTTTGTTATTAAAATAAAAAGCCTTGGGGGAGATTGGAATCCGCAAAGCGATCTATTTTTCCCGCCTGTATCCGATTTCCCCGCCAATAGCTGAATAATCTTTCTGTTCTCCGGAACGGAGAATATTCTGGCATTTCATGGAAAATGTTTGTATAATACATGAGAAATTGAATATTAACAGGAACTTTCAGGAGATCTGCATGCGTCAAAAAGCACGCCTTACGGGATGGATCATGCCGGTTTTTATGCTATGGCTGGCATGTGCTGCCACCCCTCAGGGACCTTCTCCGGCCGAACAGCGTCAAAAACTCAAATATCTGATTTACCAGGTGAAAAAGAATCCGCGCAGTGCTGAAGCGGTTCGCGACCTGGGTACGGCTCTTTTCGAAATGAAATGGTATAAGTTCGCTGTGAAAAGCCTGATCAGAGCCTGGCGTATGAACCGGAAAGATGCGCAAACACTTTACTATCTGGCTCAGCTGCTGGAAATCCGCGGGCAGACCGACAGGGCCCTCATGATCTACGGAAAGTATAAATCCGTACAAAGCCCGGCGCAATACAAATATAAAATGGAAGCCCGGCATACGCTTCTCTCCCGGACAGACTCACGGCAGGAAATTCACAAGATGCTGCAGAGTGAAGCCCTGCTGCAGGTGAAAACGACATCTCCGAAAGCAATCGCTGTATTGCCATTAAAATATATGGGTCCCGATGAGGAATACGCCCCCATGGGAAAAGGCGTGGCCGAAATGATCATAACCGATCTGAGTCAGGTCAAGCGTCTCGATGTGGTTGAGCGTGTTCGTGTACAGGCACTGTACGATGAAATGCAATTGTCGCAAACCGGTTTGATGGATGTCACATCCACGCCCAAAATGGGGAAATTACTCGGTGCAGGCAAGGTGGTACAGGGCAATTTCGCAGTGCTGAACAAACGGGACATACATCTGGATGTTACCTATACAGATATTGTCAGCAATACCATTCCCAGTCCGGTCACCATGAAAGACCGCCTGAAACAGTTGTTCAAACTTGAAAAAGATCTGGTTTTTCAAATGATCGATCAGATGGGAATCGAGCTGTCGGCACAGGAAAGGCAGCAGATACAGCATATCCCGACAAAGAATATTCAGGCGTTTATGGCTTACAGCATGGGACTGGAAATGGAGGACCAGGGGAATTTTACCCAGGCCGGTGAATATTTTAAGCAGGCGGCACAAATGGATCCCGGCTATGAGGAAGCTAAAAATAAAATGATGGTCAATCAATCCATGGCCCAGATAAGCCGGCAAATACCTTCCCGGTATGCCGATGCTGCCGTTTCCCGCCGGGCGGAAATGGCACCGGTATTGGTCAACCGCCAGACCCTGATCCACAACCGCCTGCAAAATGTCAGCCGGAATATCGGTTCCACATTTATCCCCGGTCAGGATTCGCGGAAATCCAGTCAGGAATTCACGACCGCTCAAATTCTCTCGAGCACCCTGGATGAAAGGATCTCCAATCCGCTGGATTTATTCGATTTTGATGCGGAGGCACTTTTCAACACCATCACACTGCCCGATCTGGACATGCCACCGGATGTGCCGGAACCGCCGGGACCATAATGCCGGTATTGATCAGGACTGAAACCATGTGTCAGATGACCGAGAGGCAACGCCTTATGAAAAATTTGGTTTATATAAGCTGTATTCTTCTTCTGGGAGCCGGCGCGATATCGGGCCAGACTCCGGAATGGTTTAATTTCACCAATGGCGATCAAATCACGACCATCGCCCAGGAACTAGACACGCTCTGGGTGGGAACTACCTGTGGCCTTGTTAAAATCGATCGAATCAGCGGAGACACCCTGAGCATTTATCACCGGGCAAACTCTGAGTTGCCCGATATTGAGATCAGGGATATTGTGGTGGGAATCAACGGCGAGAAATGGATCGGAACCCGGCGGGGGCTGGTCAAACTGGAAGGCAGCAACTGGACCGTTTATGACACAGAGGACGGATTACCTGCTTCAGAGATCAATACAGTGGTCCTGGATACGGACGGACTGCCCATTGTCGGCACCCCGTCGAACGGACTGGGATTCTATGATGATATCAACGACCATTTCACGATTACCAATACCGCCAGCCAGAGCCTGCTGCCCAGTGACAACATCAGCGACCTGGCCTTCGATATCAATAACGGGCTCTGGATCGCTACGGACCAGGGCCTTGTCAGTAAAGTTTTCAATAACTGGATTCCATCGACAGGGCTCCCTTCCGATAACCTCACCGCAGTGACATTCGATCTGAACGGTGTGCCGTGGGTCGGCACGCAGAATTCAGGAGCCGCCCGTCAGGTCAGTGTGAATGTGTGGGATTCATACGATACAAATATCAATCCTGATTTCCCTGCCAATGATATCCGCTCGATCGCCTGTGACAATCAAAATAAGATCTGCGTAGGTACGGAGACAGGCGGCCTGGGTTATTACTATCAGGATCTCGTGCCGCCATTCTGGGAGACTTACAGCTGGCCCGGATCCGGTATCCCCAGCAATGCGGTGCATGCTATTTATAATGATAACCTCCGTAACACATGGGTCGGAACCACACAAGGGCTTGCCAGATATTCCGATAATATCGGCTGGTCGACCGGTTATATCACATCCAACTCCGGGCTGCCACATCAGTCCGTGCAGCATCTGGCCCCGGAAACCCAGACCGGCGGTCTCTGGATCAGTACGGGAGATGTGGTCACGCTCTATGACGGGACAGAATGGACAACCTATGAAGGCGGTAATGCGCCTACGGCACCGATCAGAAGCATATGGGTTGATAACAATGAAACCCTGTTCGCTGGCACAGAAGGTGCCGGTGTCTATTTGTTCAGCAACTCAACCTGGGAAAATTACACTTCGCTTAATTACGATATACCCGGTAATTATATCGTTACAGGCGTCATGGATGCGTCTCAGACCGTCTGGGTCAGCACCGAGTCCGGACTTAGCCGGTTTGACGGCACAGACTGGACTGCCTACACCACAAATACACATCCGGACCTTGAAACCGATCAAAACCCGATCATAGCGGCGGATCATACGCAAAATTTATGGCTGTTTTCCGAAACAGCCGGCATTCGTCAGTTCAATTATTCTACTCAGGAAGTCACTCCGGCTCCCGGGGGCATGCCCGCCACATTTGTGACGGACATGATCGTGGACTATCAGAACAACTTATGGACAGGAACGGATCAGGGATTATGGGTGCTGAAAACCACAACCGGGGAATGGAAAGCCGTGGATACGGATTTGCCGATCATTCGTGCCCTGGCCGTCAGCCCGCTCGGCAATGTATGGGTCGGCACAAGCCAGGGGCTGGTGAAAATCGCGCCCAAGGACACAGACGATTATACGGTCGAAAATTCCAGACTGATCGATAACAGCATCAATGATCTGACCTTTGATATCAACGGAAACCTGTGGGCGGGCACGGAACGGGGACTGGCCCTGTATACCATTGAGGAAATTGGAAGCCAGCTGGTATTATCGGATTCCAGCCTGGATTTCGGCCAGGTGGTCGTGGGTGATTCTGCAACCCGAACCATTCAGTTGACAAATATCGGAAATGAAGAGCTGCTGATCGACAACGCGGTCGTTATCAATACTCAGGCCGGTGTGCTATACGAATCGTCATCCGATGCACCCAGTCCTTTTGAACAAGGAGCGCATGGATCTGTTTCAGTCAAATTCAAACCCCTTCTCGCGGGCACCTATCAGGCCATGGTGGTTGTTATTTCCAATTCACCCACCAGTCCCGACACCGTTCATATGCAGGGATCCGCCGAGGTGCTCACAGAGGATTTACCGATTATGACCGTCAATCCGGATCCATTGACTTTCGGACGGGTCAAAATGAACACGACAAAAACTATAACAATTCTGCTGATGAATATCGGAAATCAGGAATTGCAGATTGCTGCGCCTTACATCGATCCGCCGCAATCCGCATTTTCCATTGCCAGCGGACCCGCACCCACCCGGATCGACCCGGGGGATACCAGTTTGATGTCCATTGCATTCAAACCCACTGAATTACTGCCCGATACAGCCAATCTGATCCTCGAAACGAATACGATAACAGGGAGGGATACAGTCCGGATCACAGGCCGCGGCACTGTTTACCAAATTGATACCAACATGCTTCCAAGCACACTTTCTTCGGATTCCTCCTTCTCCATCACACTTGTTCCAGACGAATTCATATTCGGCAACCTGTTTCTCTATTATAAATCCCCCGGCCAGACAGACTGGCTTTCCCGGCAATTCAGCCGGAATCTCCTGGAAAACTATACTGTGGATCTGGAATCTACTGAAATTCCGCCGGAGGGTCTGGCCTATTATATCACCCGGGTCAATCTTGTCACTCAGGAAGAAACCGTCATATCCGGCGGTCCTGACGCCACGGCCAACTGGCTGACAGTCGAATCTCCTTCTGTCTTGTCGGACAAAGTGATGATATCGGGCACCTATGGCATGGTCACCATTCCCTATCATTTGACAGACCGGAATATTGGCCGGGTTTTCTCCGATGAACTGGGCAGTTATGATCCCAGATTATGGCGAATTTACTATTGGTGGAATGACAGTGAAGCAGATACGGCGTATTACCGCGAGTACAATCCGCTCGAAGCAGTGTGGAATTCCGAGCCGGGCAAGGGCTTCTGGGTAATCACCTATGATACCGTTCGTTTCGACATTGATCATGCGTTCTCTGTGGATTCCCGGACACCCTATCAAATTATGCTTAAAGCAGGATGGAATCAGATCGGAAATCCATTTACATTCCCGGTCGCCTGGAACAGCGTTTCCATACGGGGCGCCACTGTGTATGAGCCGGTGGCCAGTTATGTGGTGGAAGATCAGGAAACGTATTCTTATAATCAATCCATTCTCAATCCATGGGAAGGTTATTTTGTATATGCCGACGGACCCGCTGAACTGCAAATACCGCCTGTTATTGCAGGATCGGTGCCAAAATCCGGACAAATCCGGTCCTATCAATCCGATGAATGGGTAGTTCAGCTTCGCGCCACCGGCCTGAATTCAGGAGTCGTCGACCGGTATAATTATGTAGGCATGCTTCAGGACGCCAGCGATTGCCGGGATCCCAATGACTGGCTGGAACCGCCGGCCATCAGAAACGCAATGCAGTTGAATATTATCGACAATCAGATGCGGTTTGCGGCCAATTATAAAAAAATATCAGCCAACGGCGCGTGCTGGGAGCTGGAAGTAAAATCTTCGGCCGGAGGCGAACTGGCTGAAATTTGTCTCGATTATCAAAAGAATAAGCCGGACCATTTTCACACCTGGCTGCTCGATATGGATCGCGGCGCCCCGATTCCCATTCAGAATAACAGCGCTTTAATTCAGGCACCGCGTCAGCTGAAACTGATCCTCGGCACTCAGGAATATGCGGACACCCAGCGGGAAGATGTTCCCCTGATGCCCCAGCGTTTCGAATTGAGACAAAATTATCCGAATCCATTCAATCCGTCGACGACCATCGCTTTTCAATTAGCGGAACGGAGCCGGGTAAAACTGGAAATATACAACATTCTCGGCAAGCGCGTCCGGACCTGGATTCATCAAAACCTGCCGGCCGGCAGCCATGAACAGTCCTGGGACGGGAGGGATACGTCGGGACAACGATGCGCCAGCGGGCTCTATTTTTACAGGCTGTCCACCCCTATTTTCACAGCAACCCAAAAAATGATTCGCCTGCAGTAGATCCGCTTCAGGCATCCGGAGGCATGCATGAGGATAAAAACAATCGGGATTTTTACATTAATCATTGCCGGATCGCTCACGGCTGAGGACAGTTATGTAATCAGCCAGCAGGGATTCTTTCGCGTACAGGGAATCCACCAGAGCTATACGATCGACAATGACAGTTCTCTCAGTGAATTCAGCATGCCGATCGAAGTATACTGGCCCATTTCCCGGGAGACCTCTCTATCTCTATATACGAGTTACGCCAACGCAGCCGGCAACAATCTGACCGAAGTCAGCGGATTGAGCGATACGCAAATTTCCTGGAATTATTACCTTGAAAACCAAAACCTGGTTTTTAACCTCGGCCTGGGAATGCCGACAGGAAAAACCGCTCTGGACAGTCTGGAATTTCAAACTTCATTGTTCATCAGTCAGTATTACTGGAATTTTACAGTACCCAGTTTCGGACAAGGTTTTAATCTTTCTCCGGGGATCACCTGGGCGATTCCCCTCAGTGACGCTGCTGTCATGGGACTGGGGCTGTCTTATCAGTTCCGGGGTGGATTTCTGCCTGTGAAATATACTGAAGACGTATACAAACCCGGGAACGAAGTGCTGCTCACCGGTGGTCTCGATTTGCGTCTGGGCAGGCTCAGCACACTTTCAGGTGATATCATCTTCAACTCCTATGGTCCGGATACTTATGCAGATACGATGGAGGTGTATAAATCCGGGAATAAACTGGTCACAAGCGTACAATTTAAAAATTACTATACCCATGATCTGTTATTTCTTTCGTTCAGATATCGAAGCAAAGCAAAAAGCCAGATCATTGACAGAAATTCTGCCACAGGAACATATGAACTGATCGCTGAGCGGGAAAAATCCTATCCAAACCATATCGAACTGACCGGCTGGTATAAGCATCGTCACAGTGTCTCTTTTTTCATGTCCTATGGACTCGAAGGCAGATTTTATGAGGAAACCGGCATCTATAAAGGCTCAAAACTGATCAGCATTGTATTGGCACCGGAAATTAAATTATCAAACAGGTCCCGCCTTTCCGGAAAATTGAAATATTGGACAGGTTCCTACAGTACCGACGTGCCACTGAGCGGTCTTGAGATAGGAGCGGGATGGATGGTTCTGTTTTGATACTCCAATCCGTAATCGCTGAATATATGTAGTACATCTTTGTGATAAGGCCAAAATGCCGGTTGATGGTTTTCTGGAGGCGAATGAGAGATATTTTAAAAAAAATCGTCTTCAATAAAAGCATTGACAAGATAAGGAATCATACCATGAAAAAAGCATGCCTTTTCTGGATCGGCCTGAGTCTGATTGCGCAGGGATGGGCCAATCCGCTTGATTCTATAAAACCCCTGCTGCTGGATCTTCCGGGATGGCAGGCCAAACCGGCAGAAGGATTTAATTCCTATCATGATCCTATTAAAATGATCAATGCCTCCCGAAGATATACCCGGGGAAATCAATCCATCGATGCAGTCCTGTTCCTCACAAACCAGGTTGAAGAAACCGGCTGGCTCGACAGCAATCTCAATTTTGAATCCGCCGGATCTTCCATTATCACAGAAACCATCGATGGATTTCAGATTTTTCGAGCCAATCGAAAATATAAAAATGAAGTCGTGATTATCGTCGTAATCCAGCGGAAAGAAAACGAAGGGGCCTTTCTTGCGCTGAGTTATAAAAATATCTCGGTTGAAGAGGCCCTGAAACTGGCCAAACAATTTGACTGGAATGACATGGAATTTATCATTTCATCCATAAATTAACTGATTCTGGAGGAGACTATGAAATGCCCGGCATGCGATTATATTCTGCAGCCGTTCACTGTTGAAAAACTCACTGTAGATGTGTGTAAACAGGGATGCGGAGGCATCTGGTTCGACTGGTTTGAACTTCAAAAAGTCGATGAACCCAGTGAACAGATCGGCGAAGCCCTGCTGAATATTGAAAAAAATCCGGAAATCAAGGTGGATCACAGTAAAAAGCGAACTTGTCCCAAATGCCAAAATGTCACCATGATGCGGCATTTTTTCAGTACGCAAATGGCCGTAGCCGTGGATGAGTGCCCCAAATGCGGCGGATTCTGGCTTGATGCAGGTGAATTGAAGCAAATCCGTGAGCAATTCACCTCCGAAGAAGATCGTGAGAGAGCAGCAGAAGCCTTTGTTGAAAAAAAATTCGGGCCGGAGCTGGCTGTCCGAAAGCACGCATTGCAGGAAAAATCGGAAAAGATAGACAAAGCGGCAAAAGCCTTTAAATTTCTTTATCCGTCTGCCTGGATTCCCGGCAAACAGGATTGGGGATTGTTTTAATCATCATCGAATTACCAATGACTTTGATTTGGAGGAAACAAGTGCGAACCTTTACATGCATATTTGTATGGCTCATTTTCTCGGGTGTATTGCCCGCCCAGCAGGAGACACTTATCAGTGGAGATATTGAAAATGGAGGATTCGGAGGACCCGTTTGCAAGATTGGTTCCGTCTATCAGGAAGCGGCGCTTATGATCGGCGGTCGTGGCGGATGGGTGATTAATCATCAGTTTGTACTGGGGGCAGGTGGATACGGACTGATGACCGACATCGCCTCAAAAGAAGATTCAAATCTTGAAATGAATATGGGATACGGTGGTGTTGAAATTGAATATATCAAACGGCCGAACAAGCTTATCCATTTGAGTTTCATGACATTGCTGGGCGGAGGTGGCGCCGGTTTTTCTGAACATCATACATCCGACTGGGATGAAAATTATGAGTATGATACATTTTTCATCGCCGAGCCTTCAGTCCATATGATGCTGAATGTCACGGAATTTTTCCGGATCGGTCTCGGTGGCAGTCATCGCTTCGTCACCGGTATCAATAACGGCAGTGAGCTGTCAAACAGTGATCTTAGCGGTCCTACTTTGATCATCACATTAAAATTCGGCAACTTTTAAAGCGGTTTTATACTGGGCAAAGCATCATTCATAATTTGAACATTTTATGCCTCGCCAAGAAAAGAGACCGGATTCATGTGGCCGATATATGACATGGCTGAATCCATCCGGATTTTTTTCTTCAGCCTTCAGATCTGACAGACTTTCCGATCCGACAAATCCGTCTTCAGTGAAAACTCCAAACCACGGATCCATCCATCTATCTCTTGTCTTCTCATTGTTTTTTTCGTATATTTCCTGTCATTCAGAATATGGATAAATAAACGGGCAACATCATGAAAGTGCTGAAATTTGGGGGCTCAACCCTGACCGGGATTCAACAAATTGAGCAGGTGCTGCTTCACTGTAAGAAAACCATTCAGTCCCATTCGGATATCGTTCTTGTTTTTTCGGCTTTCGGCGGTGTAACCGATCAGTTGATTCAGTTGAGTCAAGGGGCTGTCCACACGGATGATGCATACTTGCAGACTTTTGAGATTATTCAAAATCGGCATCTTGAGGTCATTCAAACACTCATTCCGGCATCAAAACAGAATGAGACGACCGAAAATACACAATCCCTGCTGTCTGCATTAAAAGATACGATTCATGGTGTCCATTTGCTCAAGGAGCTTTCCCCCAAATCTCTCGATTTAATCCTGAGTTTTGGCGAAAGACTCGCATCTGTAATTCTTGCCGGCTGCCTGAAAGCAAGATCCGTTCCGGTCGAGATTATTGACCCGAGAACACTGATTGTGACAGATGACCAGTTTGGAAAAGCAAAAATTGAATGGGATCCCACTGTAAAAAACGCTCGGAAACAATTAATCGGGAAAAAATCAATTCCCATTGTACCCGGATTTATCGGCATGACTTTAAAGGGTGAGATCACCACATTGGGACGCGGAGGCTCTGATTATACGGCCACGCTGATCGGAGCAGCCCTGAAAGCCGAAGCCGTCGAAATCTGGACGGATGTGGATGGAATTATGACCGCTGATCCCAAAAAAGTCGCCAAGTCTTTTCCTATTGACCGGTTGAGCTGGGACGAAGCCATGGAACTGTCCCATTTCGGCGCAAAATTGATTTTTCCTCCGGCTATGATTCCGGCTGCACGGCACAACATGCCTATTTATATCCGCAATATTTTACACGCGGATTTTAAGGGAACGGTAATCGGATCCAGTGCCGGATCAGATCAGCCGGTACGGGGTATTTCCTCGATTGATCAAATCGCTTTGCTCAGTGTGCAGGGCAGCGGCATGATGGGAGTCGTCGGCATCGCAAACCGGTTGTTCAGCGCTCTGGCAAAAAACGCGATTAATGTTATTCTGATCACTCAGGCGTCATCTGAACATTCCATCTGCTTCGCGATAGCGCCCGATCAGGCTGAAGCCGCCAAACAGGCCATTGAAGAAGAATTCTACTTTGAAATATCTGCCGGACATATGGATCGGGTCCATGTGGAAACCGATGTATCCATTATCGCCGTGGTCGGAGAAAATATGCGCCAGACACCGGGAATCGCATCCCGCCTGTTCCAGGCGCTGGCAAAAAACGGTGTGAACATCCGTGCGATTGCCCAGGGATCCTCGGAATTAAACATTTCGATCGTTATTGCCGGCGAAGATGAATCCAAAGCGCTCAATGCGCTCCACGAAGCTTTTTTCCTTTCCGACACCAAATCGCTGCACCTGTTTATTATCGGTACAGGCCTGATTGGCGGAACCCTTTTAAAACAAATAGGAAATCAGCAACACAAGCTTCGTTCTGATAATGCCCTGGATATTCGTCTGATGGGAATCGGCGATGTTGATCATATGGTGATAAATGAAATCCCCCTCCCTCCCCGCAATTGGCAGGATACGCTGAAAAAGGGAGCCCCCATGGACCTGCATGCATTTATCACACAGATGCTGAACCTGAATCTGCCCAATACCGTGTTTGTGGACTGCACAGGAAGTCCCGCTGTTGTTGAATATTATAAAGATATTATGGATGCCAGCATATCGATTGTGACACCGAATAAAATCGCCAATTCGGGACCCTATTCCCAATATAAAAATCTGCGCGATACCGCAGCACAAAAAGGTGTAAAATTTCTCTATGAAGCCAATGTGGGCGCCGGTCTTCCCGTGATCAGCACATTGAATGACCTGCTCTGTTCTGGAGATACAATCGTAAAAATCGAAGCAGTTCTGTCCGGAACGCTGAGTTATATTTTCAATTCATTTACCGGAGAGAAAAAATTCAGTGAAGTTGTCAAAGAAGCCAAAGCCAGGGGATTATCTGAACCGGATCCCCGGGATGACCTGAATGGTTTGGATGTGGCCAGAAAGATACTGATTCTTGCCCGTGAAGCCGGACTTCCTCTGGAACCCGAACAGATCCGGCTGGAAAATATTCTTCCGGAATCCTGCCAAAAAGCGGGTGATGTTGAAGCCTTCTTTCAGGCGCTGAAACAGGCCGATCCCCAGTTTTCGGAACGGAGGGACGCTGCAGCCAAACAGGGTCAGGTGCTGCGCTACATCGCCGCCTTGGAAAACAATCAGGCCACAGTCCGCTTGAAAGGTGTGGACGCAGACCATCCCTTCCATGCACTGACTGGCAGTGATAACATGGTCGTATTAACAACCGAAAGGTATCATGAATTACCCCTGGTTATCAAAGGACCCGGTGCCGGGGCAGAAGTGACTGCAGCCGGAGTATTTGCAGATATTATCCGGATTGCTAATTATCTTTCATGATATTAATTTTTAATTCAAATCCATACTAATGAAGCCCGAAATAATCCGTCCTCTGATAAGAACCGAAGGCGATCGGGGAGTGATTGATGAATAAAAATAAATTAAGCGTAGGCATTCTGGGAGCAACAGGAACCGTCGGCCAGAAATTCATTCACCTGCTCGCCGATCACCCATGGTTTGAGGTGAGTTGCGTGGCAGCCTCAATCCGCTCAGCGAATAAATCCTACAGAGAAGCGGTTGCAGGCCGGTGGTCACAGGAAACAGAATTAAACGACGCTGTGGGACGGTTAAATGTATATGAAGTCGAAAAAGACATGGATGTCATTGCCGGTCAGGTAGATTTTGTCTTTTCTGCTTTGAGTATGGATAAAGCCAAAATCCGTGATCTTGAAAACAGATATGCCGACAGGGACATCCCTGTGGTGTCCAACAATTCGGCCCATCGATGGACAGAAGACGTTCCGATGTTCATGCCGGAGATTAATCATCAGCATATGGCGCTGATCGACATTCAGCGTAAGAACCGCGGATGGAAAAAAGGCCTGATTGCCGTCAAACCCAACTGCTCCATTCAATCCTATGTCCCGGTACTGGAGGCTTTAAAATTGTTTGGTCCGGAAAAAGTGATCGTATCTACCTATCAGGCCATTTCAGGGGCCGGAAAAACATTCGATACGGCTCCTGAAATTATCGACAATGTCATCCCCTTCATCGCAGGTGAAGAGAAAAAAAGTGAAGAAGAACCCCTGAAAATCTGGGGGACAATCAGGAATAACAAGCTGGTTCTCGCTGAAAAACCGGTCATCTCCGCAAATTGTGTACGTGTTCCCGTTTCAGACGGGCATCTGGTTGCGGTCAACGTGGCATTCAGGACAAAACCTGCACTGGATCAAATCATCAGCGCTATTCAATGTTATCAAAATCCGATTGCAGATCTGAATCTGCCCTCATCCCCGGATAAATTTCTGGTCTACTGTCAAGAAGAGGACCGCCCGCAGACCAAACCCGACCGTGATCTTGAACGGGGTATGACCATTACTGTGGGAAGATTCCGTGAAGATCAGGTTCTGGACTGGAAATTTATAGCCTTGTCACACAATACGCTTCGCGGGGCAGCGGGCGGCTCTGTTCTCACTGCCGAGCTCCTGACAAGTCAGGGATATATCGGATAAGTAACGATCATGTCTATGATAACGACCAGGATCGATTCTGCTGATAACTTTAGCCGGCAAGGCATCTGTCAAAGGATGCTTCGAGCCGGGACCTGCAGACAAAAGTCAATAATTGAATCGGAGTCAATGTGAATCCACAAAACCGCTCCATATCAGATCTGTCTCTGGAAGAACTGCCGCACACATTACAGAAAGCCGCTGCCCGTGCCGGATGGTCTTCACTTATGCCTGTTCAGGCCCGCGCCATTCCTCACCTGCTTGAAAAACGAAACATGATGATTCAGGCCCGGACAGGCAGTGGCAAAACTGGGGCTTTTATTTTACCCATGCTGGAACTTTTAGATTCATCTCAGCCAAACTGTCAGGCCCTCATTCTGGTGCCGACCCGGGAGCTTGCAAAACAAGTCTGGCGGGAAGCGGAAATGCTGCTGGGAAACAAAGGGCTCCGCGCCGCAGCGGTCTATGGCGGTGTGGGGTACAAAGCCCAGATCCAGGCTTTAAAAAACGGAGCACAGATCGTCGCAGGAACCCCCGGGCGAATTTTAGACCATCTCTTGAAGAAAAACCTGAATTTGAAACATTTGAAAATACTTGTCTTTGATGAAGCGGACCGGATGCTTTCCATGGGATTTTATCCAGATATGATCAAATTGAAACAACATCTGGTGAAGCCCCTGCATACTTGTATGTTTTCTGCTACGTTTCCAACTCAGGTGCGAACCATTGCCGAAGAATTTATGCATACACCTGAATTCCTTTCTCTCAGTAACGATCATGTACACGTCACAGATACCACCCATGTCTTTTATACGGTTCCGGGTATGGATAAAGACCGCAGCCTGGTCAGGATCATTGAAGTTGAAAATCCGGCTTCGGCAATCATTTTCTGCAACACCAAGGCGGAAGTGCATTATGTAACCACTGTATTACAACGATTCGGATATGACGCGGATGAGCTGACTTCTGATTTATCCCAAAAGCATCGGGAGAGGGTGCTGGACCGGGTGCGCCGGGGAACGCTTCGTTTTCTTGTGGCCACAGATGTGGCTGCCCGGGGACTGGACATTCCCAGCCTTTCCCATGTGTTTCAGTATCAAATCCCTGAAGATTTTGAAGCGTATATTCACCGGGCCGGACGGACCGGGCGGGCGGGTGCGACAGGAGTGGCCATTTCTCTGGTGAATGAGAAGGAAAAATTTACATTAAATCGAATTGTAAAACGATATGATATCAACATGGAGGAATGGCCCTTACCCTCCGACGCCGATGTACAAGCCGTGGTCACAGAACGCCTCACCGCGTTGCTCGAAGCCCGTCTCCGTGACCGGGATGCATTAAAGACTGAACGCAGTCAGCGCTTCGAGGCATTGGGGCGGGCCCTTGCGGATAATGAAGACGAATCGGCTATTATCGCTATGCTGCTGGATGATCATTATCAGCAAGTACTCCACGCACCGGCATTTCAGCCTGTGGACAATAAATCAGTTTCCGTTCAATCCAACAGATCCGGCCGCAAGAATAAATCCAGGAAACGTCGCAAATATTAGCCTGAATAATTTAAATACGTTGAAGTTTACCAAACACAAAATTAAAAACTTTACTCATGAATTGATCTGCATATCCTGAATCCTAAATCACTGCGCCTTTCCGAAGATTGAAAATTCTTGTAATTGGTAATACCCAGCGAATCCGAATGACATCGCCAGCCGCCACCCCGTATAACCCGGAGAGATTTGTCAGAATCTTTTTGAACCTCGGTCAACGAGGTTGTGGTTTCATTTATAACACTATCCCAACACCACTCCCACACGTTACCGGTAAAATCATACATCCCCAGTTCATTTGGATCTTTCTGACCGATATTATGGGCCATGTTATTTGAATTGCCTGAATACCAAGCCACTTCATTCGCACTGTCACCTCCGCTGTATTGGTAGGTTTTACACCATTTGCCGCCCCGGGCCGCATATTCCCATTCGGCTTCAGTTGGCAGTCTGTATCCGCTTGAATTTAAATTTCGTGTAATTTTGATACCATCAATATTATAGAAAGGATCAATCGCTTCCATATGACTTAACGAATTGCAGAATTGAATCGCATCATACCAGCTGACATTTTCAACCGGCTGATTAAAACCTTTAAATCTGGATGGATTAAATAAATACATGACCCATAACCACTGATCTTGATTAACCTCAAATTTTCCCATCATAAAACTGTCCACAACAGGACCGGAAGCATATTCATGATTACTACAAGGTATCCTTGATATTGTATTCCCCTCAATAAAAACCAGTTCAATATCCGGAGACAAAGTCTCCCCGCTTTGAGTGTATAATTTGAAATTGAATATCACTAAGTTCAGCAAACCGATTGAAATCACTGTCAGGCTGAATACAAATTTGTTCATATATCAAATATCCTTTCGCTACTTTGGTAACAATCAAATCCGATACAAAGATATTTCTTACAGATTGCGAAAAAGAGGATAAAAGGAACCATTGATAGTACTTTATCATGACATCCAGAGACAAAGTCATTCATTAAAACCTTGAGTATTCGTATTTGCGCATACCGTAACGATATTTTCATATTCCTTAAGCAGCAATTTCATAAGCGCTTTTACCGAGATAATTTCTTTCACACGCCAGACATTTGCTCCGGCAAAGGCAAATCCGTTTTGCAGGCGGCCGTCTTTGGCTTGAGTTAATGCAGCGGCAATACAATACGGAGCTTTCCGGTAATCACAGGAACGCAAACATTTCCATGGACATTGAAACGGCTTCTTGACTCCCGCAGACACATCCGTTAAGAATGTGTTTCTTATCGCCCGGCCCGGCAGTCCGACCGGACTTTGAATAATCACAATATCCTCCGCTTCGGCTTTGATATAAGCCTCTTTAAAGCAGATGTTTGCGTCACATTCATGTGTTGCTACAAACCGTGTGCCTATTTGCACTCCCTGGGCGCCTAATTCCAGTATACGATAGATATCTTCGCCTGTATAGATGCCGCCGCCGGCAATCACAGGAATTTCCTTGCTAAAAGCCTGCTGAAAAGGTTGAATTACCCGAATCACTTCAGGGATTAGTTTTTCCAGAGCATAGGCTGGATCCTCAATTTGTTCCGGTTTAAAACCGAGATGCCCACCAGCCAAAGGTCCTTCGATAACCACTCCATCTGGAATATGATCAAACCGTTTTTGCCAGAAATTAAAAATTACTTGCACGGCTTTGGCCGAAGAAACAATCGGAATAATTTTTGTCGTCATGGTTTTTAACCGTTCTGGAGGAAAGGATTCTGAAAATTTGAGTGGCAATCCTGCACCAAGAAATAGAAAATCCGCATTCTCCTCTACAGCGCCTTCCATTAAATTGTCATAATCGGATAAAGCGACCATAATGTTCACACCGATCAAACCCTCTGTTTTTTCATGCGCCTTCCTTATCTCATGCTTTAACGCACGTTTATTGGCATCCTTGAAATGTGTATTAAAATCCGGTTCATGAAATCCCAGGCCCACTGCTGAAATGACGCCGATACCGCCCTCATTGGCAACCGCCGAGGCCAGTCCGGCACCTGAAATACCCACACCCATACCACCTTGAATGATCGGAACAGGTGCGCTTAAAGAACCGATCTTCAATGGGGCAATCATAGAGTTTAGCATACAGCTCCTTTATATGATTTTAAATTAAATCGCTTCTGTAATTTTACGAAAATGAAATCCGTAAATCAGCAGAGTAATGACCAGGGGAAATTTTTTTGGACAACGAAACAGACTGTACAAAAATAATTTCCAGTAATACCGTTTCCCCTTTTCCAATACTCCCAGAATCCACATGGACTTAAAAAGTGCCTGAATATCTGTCCAAGTCACATGAGGTTTTATTTCGGGAAAAGGATGAAACTCCTGAATCATGGATTTCACCCGCATATAGTATTCTCCGGGAGAATAAATCGTCTTCACGATTGTTTTATATCCCTCTATCAATTTTTCAGGATGCATTTTGGGAATGAAGTTGGTGGATCCGTCCATATTGTCACCGCTCATAAACCCCAGCAATCTTTTTTCGGATTTCATGCGCTGAAATAATTTGGATCCGGTCGGGGCATTCAGGATGCCGACCATGGCCGTAACAATCCCGCTTTTTCGGATAAACTGAATCTGCCTTTCAAATATGGACGGCGGATCATGATCGAATCCCACAATAAATCCGCCGGAAACGCGGAGGCCCCACTTTTGAAGCTGACGCACTGAAACCGTCATATCCCGGTTCAGATTTTGTGATTTGCCGCACTCCGCCAGGCTTTCATCATTGGGGGTTTCGATGCCGATAAACACATGTTCAAATCCGGCCTTGACCAGCATTTCAACCAGTTCCTCATCATCTGCCAGATTCATGGAGGCTTCAGCCGTGAAACGAAAGGGATATTTTCTAACCTTTGACCATTGAACAAGCGAAGGCAGCAGATCATGTTTCAGCTGTTTTTTATGACCAATAAAATTATCATCGACAATAAAGACCGGTCCGCGCCATCCAAACCGCTCAAGCGCATCCAGTTCATGAATAAATTGTTCCGTGCCTTTTGTCCGCGGTCTGCGTCCATTGAGCAGCGTAATACTGCAGAATTCACAATCAAACGGACAACCCCTCGAATACTGTACACTCATGCTCGCATACTTCTTTTTTTCCAAAAGATCCCATCGGGGCAAAGGCGTTTGATGAAGCTCCGGATAATGATCGGAAGTATAAACAGGCCGGACAGATCCGCACTCGAGATCCTTGATAAACATCGGAAGAGTCTCTTCGGCTTCATTTAAAATCATAACGTCGATACCCTTGAACGTTTCATGTTCGGTGGTGACCATGGGACCGCCGGCCACAACCTTGATATTCCGGGCCTGGCACCGGTTTACCACTTCCTGAAAAGAAGCACGCTGTACATTCATTCCAGTAAGAAAAACAAAATCCGCCCAATCCAGATCTTGATTCTTCAGGGTGCACACGTTCATATCGATCAATTTCACCTGCCACTGTTCCGGAAGCATGGAAGCGATGGTTAATAATCCCAGAGGCGGTTCCGAAGATTTCTTGGATACAAATTTGAGTGCGTTTCTGAAACTCCAGAATGTCGAAGGCATTTCAGGATTAACCATTAAAATATTCATTTTTTTTACTCCTGATTCAATCAATGATGATGATTCTTTGATAAATAAAAAAAACTGCTTTTTTCTCCGCTTCAAATTTTATATTATAATATACAGATTAAAAGCAGCTTCATTTGTAAAAGTAGTGTAAAACCGTCGGAGCCCTCCATGAAACGGTCCCGCTCCTATTTCTATTCCATTTTTATCTTTGTCATGGCACAGATTGCCAGCCTTTCGCTGCTCGGAATCTGGATTTATTGGTACATCTCCAATTATATTATTTTCAGCGAAGCGGACGACAAGTTTTCTGCTGAGATCATCTCGGAAGGACGGAACGTGTTTGTGCTGGTCAGCGGTTTGGTGCTCCTGATCGTTGTTTCTGTACTGATGTCCCTGCTGTTTCACCGGTTGAATATGCAGGTGAATCTGGCGCGCCTCTATGACAATTTTATAGCCAATGTCACCCATGAATTAAAATCTCCTCTGACTTCCATTCAACTGGCTCTCGAGACCCTGAATTTACACGATCTTCCCGAATCCAGGCGCAAATTATTTATTGACATGATGCTGAAAGACACCATACGCCTGAACAATCTGATCAATGCCATTCTTGAAATACCGGCGCTCGAGCAAAAAAAGATCGCCCACAATTACGATATTTACCCAATGATTCCACTCATTCGTGAGCTCGTTCCGGAATCCATGGAGCAATTCAATTTACCCCGGGAGGCTGTTCAGATTCATGGGTCCGGAGACTGTCAATGTGTCGTGGACCGGAATGCACTTAAGATTGTACTCGACAATCTTATGGACAATTCTATCAAATACAGTGCCGGCTCCGCGCAAATATCGATCAGTATGGCTTGCGGATCACAGAAGTTTTTCCTTGAGTATAACGATCAGGGCATCGGAATATCTTCAGCAGGTCAAAAAAAGGTATTCGATAAATTTTATCGGATTCAAAGCCGTCACAGCCCCAATGTCAAGGGCACGGGGCTGGGTCTCTACTGGACACGTGATATTATCCGTTACCACGGTGGTAAAATTTCTGTCAGCAGCAAGGGTCGAAACAAGGGCACAACTTTTCATATTGAGCTGCCTATTTACCAGGCGTCGAAAAAACGTTATATTCAGAATCTGCTGAAAATCGCCCGAAAACGACGCCAACAGGAGGAAGATTTTGAAGAACAAACAGAATAATAATCATATTCTGCTGGTCGAAGATGAAGAAAACCTTGCAGTTGGATTGGAATATAATCTCATGCATGAAGGATACCGGATCACACGGGCAGAGGACGGCCGGATAGCCCGTGATCTGATTCAGAATAAATCGTTCGACTTGATTATTCTGGATATTATGCTCCCATTCCATGACGGATTCGAACTGGCTGAAATCATCCGTGAAAAATCCCCTCAAATGCCCATTCTCATGTTAACCGCCAGGACCACGGCCAAAGACCGCATCAAAGGTCTGGAACTCGGTGCGGATGATTATTTAACCAAGCCCTTTCATTTACAGGAATTGCTGCTGCGGATTCAGGGGATGCTGAAGAGGAAAGAATGGTATCTGGACCTGTCTGAAGTGGGTCCTACCTATACATTCGGAGACAATGAAATTAATTTTGAGACTCTGGTTTGCAGAGCCGGAAAGCAGGAAGTGCGCCTGACACCTCATGAAGCCATGGTCATCAAGTATCTCATTCTTCATAAAGATCAAATCGTCTCGCGCAAAGCGCTTCTTGAAAATGTATGGCATGTCCGCTCGGATATCGAAACCCGGACCGTGGATAACTTCATTTCGCGGCTCCGTAAATACTTCGAAACAGATCCTTCAAAACCGGTCTATATTAAAAGTATTCGGGGGGCAGGATATCAATTTTCGGATGAATAACGGATTTAAAAGTAATTTAAACTTGATCGTCCAGGGGTTCCGCCCCTGGATGCAAATCTATAGGGGGCTCTGCCTCCGCTGAACATAGATATTCTGATTCAAACTGAGCCCTGTTTTGTCATTCTGCGAAAGCGGGAATCCGGGTATGGGAGGGGATCCCGGAAGAAACATTCCGGGACGACACATTTTTTTTCAATCATCCCGGTTATATTGGAAGTACAGCCATGCAAAAGAGTGGAGGGCTGAGCCCTCCCGGTTTCACACAATGGGGCAGAACCCCGGTGCGATCAAATCACCTTCCCGGTACCCTGACTGAGTGACATCACCAAGTTGCATTCCTGTAGCACAATATTGGGAAGGGATATTGTATGTCATAGTAACCCGTTATTTATTACCTTTTAATGATGTTAAACCTGCAAATATGAATATCTAGCAGAAAAACTGCTAAACAATACAAGCTTAAATACATGTAAGAAAACCCTTGTTTTTTCATAGTAAAATAATATATTATCCTTAAAGTTAAAAAAAATTGATGTTTAGAAGAAAACCATATGATCATGTTATGCATTTTATTAGAAATGATTATATTTTTATAATATAAAAGGAGATCGTAATGAAAAAAATAATCCATGTTACCTTACGGAAAATTTTTATTATGATATGTTTATCATTTTCGTTTTTGTTTGGAAATCATATGGCCCATGCGCAAGATGTATTGGACCACATTGACGTATTCCCTTCCGGAATATCAATGGTCAAGGGGCTTACTCAGACATTTACGGTTACCGGAAAGGACGCTCAGGGGAATACAGTACCGTTGAACAATCCTCAAATACAAGGCACCGGCGGTACGATGACAGTAACAAAAAATGCTGACGGCACTGCAACCGTTGAATATACCGCGGGACAGGAAACAGGCAACTATTATTTTGAAGTATGGGACGCCGACGCTACAGACGAACCAGGGGGTGCAGGAGCAATCTGGGGATCTGCCGATATCACAATAATGGAACAGAACCCGGAGTTCTATGGCATTTCAGTATCACCAGATAATGTCAACATGGGCATAGGTGAAGCACGGACATTTACAGCCGTTGGTGAAGATATTGACGGCAAGTACTTCACCCCGACCAATCCTGTGTGGACAACCTCGGGCGGGGGGACCATCACTCCCAATGGAACATCTTGTGAATATATCGCGACAGGTCCGGCAGGACCTTATGATATTACCTGCACTCAGCTAGGCACGACTATTCAGGGATCGGCCAACATTGATGTCACTCAGGCACAACCGGAGATATACACTATTTCAGTATCACCTTTTAATGTCAACCTGGGCATAGGTGAAGCAGAGACATTTACAGCCACGGGTGAAGATCAATACGGCTACTCCTGCACGATTACCGATCCTGTGTGGACAACCTCGGGTGGCGGATATCTCGAGTTCAGTGGAACATGGTGCACTTACACCGCTACAGGTTCGGCAGGGCCTTATACTATTACCTGCACTCAGCAAGGCACAACGGTGAATGGATCGGCCAACATAACAATCACTCAGGCGCCTCCGGAGTTATACAGTATTTCAGTATCACCTCCTAGTGTAACCCTGAAAGTTGGTGAAGCACAGACATTTACGGCCACGGGTGAAGATCAATTTGGCAATCCCCATCCTCTTCCCGCTCTTAACTGGAGCACATCTGGAGGAGGATCCCTGACGGAAGGTTTAGGAAAAACCATGATGAGCTACTCAAACACTGCCGTATACACGGCTGAAGAAACCGGCCGATATAATATTATATGCACCGATCCGGAAACGGGCTTTGCAGATACATCTAACATTCACATTATAAGCAGTACAGAAATTTTAACCAATACTTCACTTCCAACTGATTTAATACTGTTTCAAAACTTTCCGAATCCCTTTAATCTTTCGACCACCTTTACATACGATCTGCCCGAGGGATCTGACCTTATATTCTGTATTTACAATTTGAAAGGAAATACCATTAAGACCCTGGTCCATTCCCATGTACAATCAGGACATCACCAGATCACCTGGCATGGTTTGGATGAGACTGGATTCACTGTACCAACCGGGATATACATTGCTAGAATTGAAACATCGGGTTTCACTCAAACACGCAAAATCATGTTGATTAAATAATCTGAATATGCATAATCCCTGGCTGCTAAGGATGCGGCAGTGGCCCGGATGTGTGAAATAACCAAATAGAAATCGTGTGGCATGTGTCTTCAGAGATTGTATGAAAACACAGAATTGGTTGTCATTTCGAACCCTGTGAAGCAGGGTGAGAAATATTGTAATCCTTTTTACAACAATATTGGATCGTTCAGGGATTCCGCCCCTGCACGCATATAGAAGGGAGCTCTGCCCCTGCTGAACATAGACATTCTGATTCAAATATATTATTAGATCCGCATGATGCTTCCGGAGTTTTTAACCATCAGGCTTTCCGCCAGGATGCTCCATCTTTGCCATCCTCCACCAGAATACCCATATCATTTAAACGGTCCCGTATCGCATCGCTCGAGGCAAAGTCCTTTTTTAATCTGAAATCCTGCCTCAATTCAAGCAGGAACTCGATGAGCCCGGATTCTGCACTGCCCGTTCTGGAACCGGCTGTATCAGATTCGAATGCCAGACCAAGAATGGATTCTCCCAGTTCCTGAAACAATTTCGCTGCGCTCAACAGATCCGCCTTTTCTGAAGCGGACTGCAGCCGGGATTGCGCTTCTTTGGCCAGATCGAACAACACAGAAACAGCGCCGGCCGTATTGAAATCATCTTCCATATACTCAATAAATTTGGCCTCGTACTTTTTCCAGGGATCGGATATTTTTATATTGTCAAGGTCTTCACTTCCCTCTCCAGTCAGACTCCGGACGTCCTGAACAGTTTTGGAGAGCCTTAAAAATCCTGTTTTCGCTGCCTCGAGTGCCTGATCCGAAAAATCCTGAGGAGACCGGTAATGCCCCTGAAGAATGAAAAACCGGATGGTCATGGGACCATACGTCGCGAATAAATTGGGGAGCGCCTTGTAATTGCCAAGTGATTTGCTCATTTTCTGACCGTCGATGGTGACCATATTGTTGTGCAGCCAGTATTTCACAAAGAATTTCCCTGTCGCCGCTTCACTTTGTGCAATTTCACATTCATGATGGGGAAACTGATTGTCCAGTCCTCCGCCATGAATATCGATGCTTTCTCCGAGGTATTTCATGGCCATCACCGAGCATTCCAGATGCCAGCCCGGATATCCCCGGCCCCAGGGCGATGGCCATTGCATAATATGCTGAGGATCCGCTTTTTTCCATAAGGCGAAGTCTGCTGAATGTTTTTTCCCTTCAGCTACCGTATCACGGACTCCTTCCAGCAGGTCTTCAATTTTACGGCCGGACAATTTTCCATAATTTTTAGATTTGGCGATGTCAAAATAGACATTGCCCCCGCTTTCATAGGCGTATCCTTTGTCCAGTAAAGTCCGGACCAGTTCAATCATTTCAGGCAGGTAACCGGAAGCCCTGCATGAAATATCGGGCCTGAGATTATTCAGTAAATCCATGTCATGAAAATACCGGCGCTCGTATTTTTGTGCGATTTCAATGGGCTCCAATTTTTCCAGTTTGGCCTTCTTAATAATCCGGTCTTCCCCATCTTCGGAATCTCCCAACAAATGACCGACATCCGTTATATTCTGAACGTAACGGACTTTATACTGCAGCGACCTGAGAAAACGGACAATCACATCAAAGCTGACGTAACTCTTGGCATGCCCCAGATGGGGGTCATCATAGACAGTGGGACCGCATACATACATCCCAACAAAAGGCGGATGAATCGGCTTGAAGGATTCCTTCTGTTTACTGAGTGTATTGTAGACGTGAAGCATCGTTCGTTTCCTTTTTATCAATGGATTGAATATGATTTGTTATTACAATTCTTAAATTCCGGATTGATATGAACTCAAGTTCTCGTTATTACTGTTTTAAAAAGCTGTAAATTGAACCTCCGGGAGTTTTTATAAGCAAAATTGCTCATTGGAAATATTAAACTTTTTAAACCTCCGGGAGATTAAAAATACCGTTCACAATGGTTTGTCGGCAACCTCATGAACCGGAACAAGTGATATAATCCTTGCAAGTATGACGGTTTCTTTCTATAATATTGATAAATAATACAAGCAATAGACGCTGGTTGAAAATACACTGTATTTTATAAAAGGAAAAACAGCCGTCTTTATTGTACTTCTGTTGTTCCATTTCACCGGGTGATGTAAGATACAATGCAATTTCATAAAAATCAAATACTCAATTCAATACCGATCATTGTGATCGGTATGTCCTCGGTCATCATGCAAATTCTGATGATGCAGGAATTGATTTCCCAGTTTTACGGAAATGAGCTGTGTATTGGAACCACCCTCGCTTTTTGGTTGATCTGGACTGCTGCAGGAAGCGGACTGCTTCCAAAACTGTTCCCGATGCCGGTTCACGCAAAAAATCGAATCGCCGCGCTCCAGCTGATATGGGTGATATTGATATTTTTTACATTATGGTTCTTGCGTTCTGTCAAACACTGGACTCATATTCCTGCGTCCGAAATGTTGGGATTCATCCCGATCATGATCATGACAGCCATGATCCTGGGACCGTTCTGTTTGTTGTCTGGCTATCTATATGCATTGGCCTGCCATTGGAAACATACCGAAAGCTCCCATTTCTCACCGCCTCAGGTCTATACACTCGAATCGATCGGGGCCGGTCTGGGGGGGCTTCTGGCCAGTTTGATCATGATCCACACACTCAGCAGCTTTCAGACCATTCTGCTTGTTTCCGGAATCAACCTTTTTTCTGTTTTTATCATGACAAAATCTGTGAAAAGACGTCTCTGTTTGACATGGCCGGTCTTAACAGGCTATATTATCCTGTGGATCGTATCTCCTGATATACAAAACCGGCTGGATATGCTTTCCTATCCAAATCAATCGATCGTTCTGTCGAAAAATACCCCATACGGACAAATTCATATTACCCGGCTCCAGGATCAATACAATATCTATCAAAACGGGCTCTGGATGTATACTTCACCGGATCCGCTGTCAGCAGAATCTTCTGTGCATTTTGCTTTGTTGCAGCATCCCGCTCCCAAACGGATACTACAAATCAGCGGCGGTATTGATCTGCTGAACGAAATTCTCAAGCATCCTTCGGTTCAGCGAATCGATTATGTTGAAATCAATCCGGCATTAACAAAAATGATAGTCAAAAGCATTCCCGGAGCAAAACAGCTACTCACAGATACACATATCCATATTCACCATATGGATGCACGCCGGTTTATCGAGCAATCCGGACAATCGTATGATGTCATCCTTTCAAGCCTGCCCAATCCTTATACCAATCAATTGAACCGTTTTTATACCCTTGACTTTTTTAAAGAAATAAAAAATCATCTGAATGATCAAGGCCTGTTTGCTTTTCAGGTGCGTGCTGAAGAAAATGTGATCAATCCGGAATTGTCTGATTTCCTCAGCATGCTTTCTGCCACGGTTCGGGATGTATTTCCGGATTTAACCATTTTGCCCGGAGAGATACAGCACTGGTTTGCCTCAACAGAACCTGGGCTCACTTTTTCAAATCCGGACCGATTTCAGAAACGGATCGACAACCGTCAACTGCAGACCCGGTATATAAGAAAATATTACATTCAATACACATTAAGCCATGACCGGGTTTGCCGCATTTCAGAATACATTCACCCGACATCCCAGCGAAATACCGATTTTCAGCCGTTGGGATACTATTATAATACGGTCTTGTGGGCCTCTCATTTTTGGCATGGATTCAAATCCGTATATCAAAAATTAAGTATGCTTCATGGGCGTCATCTGGCCGGTTCCATCATGATATTATTTCTGCTGATTTTATTCATACAACGATGGAAATCTGAGCTGCCATGGGATAAAATGTATTTGCTGGGATCCATCTGGATTGTGGGATTTACTGAAATTTCATTGGAAATTATATTAATTTTAGGATTTCAAATATTATGGGGAGCGACCTATCAGATCATGACCATGCTGATCGCCGCCTATATGCTCGGTTTGTCCCTGGGCAGTCTGTTCGCGTTGAAATTCTATCAAATCCTGAGCGCCCGGTTTAAAACCTTCTCATGGATTCAAATGTTTATGTCGTTTTATATCCTTATGTGTGTCATCTCGATCATTTTCTTCCAGAGGATACAAAACCACACAATGGACAGACTCATCCCTCCCGTTTTTCTCTTGCTTACCCTGTTTGCCGGTTTATTAGGAGGATTTCAATTTGTATTAGCCAACCATCTCTATATTGATTCGAAAAAGAACCTGGCGCGACAGGCGGGATTTCTTTACAGTTCCGATCTGTCCGGTTCAGCCTTCGGGGCGTTTGTATGTTCGGTATTATTGATCCCCATACTGGGAATCACCCGAAACCTGCTGTTTTTATCTCTTCTGAATGGCTGTATGGGAGCAATTATGTTACTTCAAAAAAAATAGGCAATCGAATGTTACGGATTCTCTGCGATCTTATATCCGGACGGCAATTGAAAAACGGCCTCAGTAATATTCTCTTTTTCCAGACGCAAAAGTTTCTGGGTAATTTCCATCCCCATTGCCCGTGTGTAAAGCTCTGCCGGATATCCTCCAAGCCGCTCAAGCTGATTAAAGAAAGCCGAATATTGATTAACCAGGGGGCCCATCATCGCCCTTAAAATCGAGACATACAACGATTGTTCCGAAACGTCATGATCGGTGATCCACATTACGACCGGTTGTCCTTTGTTCCCGCCTGAATCAGAATGACGTCGCTGGACAATGACCTCATGGCAATCCCATTGCCCCACACGAAGCTGCCTTCCTGTTTTGTAAAAAATCGAATCCGGAATAATCGGGTCTCCTGTTAAGGTGTCGTAGGTCACCCCGAACATCATCATCGTCATCAACGCCATCCCCTGAAATGTGGCCATATCCATTCTGATCATTGTGCTGTCCTGATGCCGGATCAGCCATGCCTGATTTTTCCGGGTATCGATCAGAAGCGTCTGTTGCTTGCTGCCTTCGTCACGGCGCAGATGTGTATTTGTAATCCATGTTTTTGTGAGATGTGTTTGTTTTGGCAGCCCGAAAATGGGAGGCGTCGTCAATTTTTCTTCGATATAGTAACCTTCTTCAGCACGAAGAAGAACAGTGATCCATCCAAAAATCCAGAACAGCAATATCCGATTCGATCTTAATCCGCTCATGAATCCGTATCCTTGTTATCATTTTTCTGACCGAATTCGGTATCTCTTACAGCAAAACTGTGAGTCGGACATTTATCAACAGCATTCTTCAGATCTTCGAGGGGCTTTTTTACTTTGTCATAATGAATAACCGGTAATTTCCCATTCATGGTAATGATTTCATCGGCCGTGGTTTTGGGATTGGCACATAATGTACATCCGATACATCCCACCTTGCATACGGCTTTCACCGACTTGCCGAAATCCTGGGAAACACAGGCCAGATAAACTTTTTGACTGCGGGGCAGCAGCGCCATGATATTTCTGGGGCATGCTTTGACACATTCGCCGCATCCCGTGCACAGGGCTTCATCCACCACGGGAAGATCCTGATCACTCATTGTTATGGCGTCAAACGGGCAGGCTTCGACACAGGTGCCCAGCCCAAGGCAGCCGTATTCGCAGCCTTTTGCTCCATTACTGATCAGCATGGCAGCACGGCAATCCTGAATACCGTTGTATTGAGCGCGATCGACCGCATTTTTCCGGTCACCACTGCACTGGACAATGGCCACTTTTTGAATGGTTTCACCCGCTTCTTTACCCATAATATCTGCGACCTGAGCAGCGACTTCAGCCCCACCGACAATACAGCCATTGACCGGATACCTTTCCTGAATCACCCCTTCTGCAAATGCACTGCACCCGGGAGCACCGCAGGCACCGCAGTTGGCTCCGGGCAGAATTTCTTCAATCAAAGCGATCCGGCTGTCACGTTTCACCATAAATATTCTCGAAGCCACAGCCAGCCCGGCGCCAAAAATCAGGCCCAGGCCCCCCATAACCATAATGGCAGATAGAATACTGAAATCCATCGAACTGTTCATCTCCATTCATTTGCTGTAAAATAAAGAAAAAGCCCATCAACCATTGACGGGCTTTAATTTACAAGAATTTCAGAAATAATACAAATTAATTATTGCATTTTCTCAATATGATGATCCACCCAGTCTTTCCACTTTCTATCCAGCTGAGCGGCTTCCTGAAAAGCAGCTTTGGCTTCGGTTTTTTTACCCATTCCTTCCAGGGCATTTCCCTTTTCAATGCTGGCGGCCGCTTTGAAAGTTTTTGATCGCTTCGATAACTGCATGGCTTTCTCCCCGGCTTCCAGGGCCGCATTATAATCGCCGACAGCATTGTAGGCTTTGGCCAGCCGATAGAAGGAATCTCCGTTTTTCGTATCTATGGCAATGGCTTTTTTCAATTTTTCGATCGCACTGTTCACTTTTCCCAATTCCAGAAGTGATGTTCCCCATCCTGTATAAGCCAAATCATAGGTCGAGTCTATCTCAACCGCTCTCTGAAAAGCTTGAGCTGCGTCCGAATAAGCATCCCATCCAACATAGACGGCACCGATGGAATACGCCGCTTTCGCATTTTTAGAATCGACAGACAAAGCATTTTCATACAATGATATGGCTTTCTTGCCCTGTCCCTGCGCTTCATAAAGCTTCCCCAGTGCAAAAATAATTCTCGAATCTTCGGGATTTATTTCAAGCGCTTTTTCATAAGCACTGGTAGCATCTGCATATCTTTTCAGCCGGGTCAGAGCGTAGCCCTTCATATAATAGGCTTTATCATAATCGGGATTAATGGCAATGGCCTTGTCAAATTCTTCTACTGCCTCCTCATATTGACGCTTCTGCAATAAAGCACCGCCTTTATTAAAGGCGATTTTCGCCTGGGATTCCTGATCCTGAGCCGAAGTAATTTTTTCCTTCAGCTTTTGCAGTTCCGCTTTGACCTTATTAAATTCATCCCGTGCAACATTGTAGGCATTGGTATCATTGGCCTGGCTCGCTTCTTCCATCTGTGCGACCAGTTCTTTCTGCTTGTTCTGTAAAGTTTCGATCTGGGCTTGATAATCCTCCGCATAAACAGCCATGATACTGATAGAGAGGATAGTGATAACCAGCCAAACAGTTGCGTTACTGAAAATCCGCATA
>Ga0272442_10001824_pt1 | contig 31636 bp, 35 predicted proteins | sample SSMForm2O_FD_200262 | JGI IMG/M metagenome (GOLD analysis project Ga0272442, IMG submission 200262) | Marine sediment archaeal communities from Little Sippewissett salt marsh, Falmouth, MA, United States - SSM-Form-2O | ecosystem: Environmental > Aquatic > Marine > Wetlands > Sediment ... | reverse complement strand
GCCTCTTCAAGAGCCTCGCTGATCCGGTTTACACAGTGCTGGCAGGACATATCAGGTATTCTCAACATATATTTTTCCATAGGGATCTCTCCTCTCCTGGAAACTGCCTTTATCCTTGAACCACTACAACGAGGGACTGTCCCCTTCCATGACCTCTTTATGTCATATAATAACACGGTAGCGTGTTAAATCAAGATATCCTGACAACGGTGAGGATCATCGATTACGGGGAGTTTATGATCCATGAAAGGAAGAAATATCCTGACCCTGGGCCACATTGAACACAGTATATTGAGGCCTCTCTTAAGGGACCCCCGGGGACACTTTGCCATAAACGGCACATGCCCGGGCTGTCCTCGCCTCAGGGAGGAAGCCTATAGGGGGAATGAGCTGGCAAAACAGATTTCGGAAGCTGCTGTAAAATTTCTCAACGATCCTGAAAGGAATTATTTCAGGGGAAACAACATCTACCTGAGCAGCATATTCTACTGGTTCCGAAAGGATTTTGGAAAGGACCTTCTTCCCTTCATCATGCTGTACGCAGGACATGAACTTGCTGGATACCTGTCAGTCCCGAAAAAGAGAATACCCATAAAGTACCTTGTCTATGACTGGTCCCTAAAGGACATTTCAGACCAGAGACATCAATAGAGTCTCTGAACCCTCGCCCTGACACCAAGAACAAAGGAAAAGAAAAGGCCCAGTACCACTACCGCTGGAGCGACAAGATCAAACACTGCAAGGACAAGCATTGCAATACCAGGATTGACCCGGTAGGCTCCGTGGCCACTCTTTCTGTAGATCACCAGGACATTTCTGTGGCTTAGATCAGACAGTTCACGTATGCCAACCATGAAAGTGTCCCAGAACAAAGTGATCCTTTCGGAAAAGGATCTGCCCCTTCCAGCCATGTATCCATACCCCCTTGAGTATGAAAAGATCTTCAAGTTAAACTCGAACGAATTCTACTCTTCAGCCCCCCTGAACTCAAGGGAAATGGAATTGATGCAGTATCTTAAGCCCGTCGGTGGAGGACCATCTTCAAAAACATGACCAAGGTGCCCCTCACAACGAGCGCACAGAACCTCTGTTCGGACCATCCAGAGAGATCTGTCAGTTCTGGTGATCACGTTATTTTCATCATAGGGCTTCCAGAAACTGGGCCAGCCCGTACCCGAATCGAACTTGGCATCCGAACCGAAAAGCTCCAGCCCACAACCTGCACAGACATATACTCCTTTTTCATGGTGATCCCAATATTTACCGGAGAAAGCTCTTTCAGTCCCTTTCTCCCTTAAAACATGAAATTGCTCCGGAGTAAGTATCTCTGACCACTCCTCTTCAGTTTTAATGATCTTCTCAGGCATGTATTTGTCCTCCTGTTCCCGGGCTTCCACAATCCCGTCTCGGGCGGCTCCACTTACAAGAACACCAATAATCAATCCGAAGGTCACAATAGAAAACATTACAAGTCTTCCGGCTCTCATTTTTCTCATCTCCCTCACTCGAGACATGCTCATGAAGTTTCGCTGTCCACACCTACATTGTATTCTCTCCAATATGTCTTTCCATCGTCAGAAATACAGAAAAAGCATTCAATGATCCAATTTCTCCAACAGTTCCCTGGCCCTTAATGCATTCAAGGGAGCATGTCCATCCTGATCATTATCGAAATACAGGAAGCAATCCCGACCGGCCAATCTCATGTCCCTGATAAAAAAAGCCCATTCCCTGAGTTGCGAATCTGAATATGAACCCTGGTAAGCTTTTAATGGCCCATGAAGCCTGACATATACAAAGTCAGTTGTCACTTCTATGGGAGACTGCCTTCCCTCTATATCGTAAATGCAGATACCGGCACCCTGATCCTCAAGAAGAGAAAAGACTGAATCGGTGAACCAGGATGGATCTCTGAACTCAAATACATATCGATATTTCCCGGTAAGACGGACAAGAAACTCTTTCAGCCTTTGCAGATCAAGTTTAAAGTTCTTGGGTAACTGGAAAAGCAAGGGACCCAAATGCCCCCCTAAGGGTTGCACACTGTTCAGGAAGAGATCCATGCTTTCAGAGGTATCCCTGAGTCTTTTCATGTGCGTTATATATCTGCTCCCCTTCACCGAATACAAAAAAGGATCGGGAGCCATCCTGCCCCATCTCTCCACCGAGGACTTTTGGGGTAATCGGTAGAAGGTATTGTTCAACTCCACTGAATTAAAGAACCCCAGATAATATTGCAGGAATCCTGCCGGAGAAATCCCTGGGGGATAAAAAGGTCCTACCCAGTGAGGGTAGGACCAACCTGAAGTTCCTATATAATATCTGCCAATACTCAATAGGACCTCACCAACTCAATAAGGGCGATCAATACAGCTTGAAGCAGAAGATCAGGCTATGGTCACATCCGGATTTGCATAGACATCCTGAACTGCCTGGATTATCCTGATACCCTCATCCATGGGCTTCTGGAAAGCTTTTCTTCCAAGGATAAGCCCCATTCCTCCGCCCCGTTTGTTTATGACTGCTGTTTTAACCGCGGCAGCCAGGTCATTTTCTCCTGATGCTCCGCCGGAACTTATCAGCCCTGCCCTGCCCATATAACAGTTCATTAGCTGGTAGCGCAACAGGTCCACAGGATGATCTGAAGAAAGTTCGCTGTAGACCTTTTCATGGGTCTTGCCAAATTTGAGAGCCTTATAGCCACCATTATTTTCCGGAAGTTTCTGCTTTATGATATCCGCCTTGATGGTCACACCGAGATGGTTGGCCTGTCCAGTGAGATCTGCAGAGAGATGGTAGTCAGTACCTTCATGCTTGAAAGCGGAATTCCGCAGGTAACACCAGAGGATGGTGGCCATACCCATTTCATGGGCCATTTCGAAAGCGGCTGAAACCTCCTGGATCTGTCTCTGGGATTCTTCACTCCCAAAATAGACCGTCGCTCCCACTGCAACAGCCCCCATATCCCTGGCCTGTTCAACAGAAGCGAACATGATCTGATCATAGGAACTTGGATATGATAGTAGTTCGTTATGGTTGATCTTGAGGATAAAGGGAATCTTGTGGGCATATTTCCTGGCTACTGAAGCAAGTACTCCAAGGGTGCTGGCAACCCCGTTGCATCCGGCTTCAACAGCAAGTTTTACAATGTTTTCAGGATCGAAATACATGGGGTTTGGGGCAAAACTTGCGCCGGCAGAATGCTCTATTCCCTGATCCACGGGCAGAATGGAAAGATAACCCGTTCCTCCCAGCCTTCCATGACCCATAATGGTCTGGAGCGATCTAAGGACGGGTATTGGTCTATCGCTTCCTGCAACCACCCTGTCTACGAAATCCGGCCCTGGAAGGTAAAGGGACTCTTTCGGAATAGTATTGCAGATGTGACCGAGAAGATAGGGCGCATCGTCTCCAAGAAGCGTTACCAGCTCATCATATGACATGGTCAATCAAACCACCTCCATTTATCTGATCAATTAGCTCAGGCCCCTTGAAAAAAGGAAGGCCTGAATTCTTTTCAGCTATGATACCATCACCCGGCAGGGAATTCCCAGGAACTCCACCAGGCTACCCAACATTCAAGGCAATGCTGTTACTTCGGTCCGGTACAATATTTTCTTTTAGGATAACATCCAATATAGTCACCTTTCAAACTCGACCTGGAGTTTAACCATTGTATCAACTGTATCGACCCGGTTAGAGGAGATGCTCTTTCTATTTCTTCAAGGTGCTACAATAATAGATTATATAATAAAAGTAAAGGGTTTTCCCCTGGCTATGCCAGCGACCATTAGCGGAAATGCAGATCGCTGTGGAGGCATTGGAGACGATGAATGAAACCCCTCTTCTTTTCCTTCTCATATCTCTCCTGGTAGCTTACGGGATTGGAAGAGCGAATGTTAAAGGAATAGAAAATAAATTACTGAACATAATTCCAGGAACTGGTACAACAGGATCCGAACTCCCTGACCTGGGAGCCCATTCTTTCTATCTGGTATTGTCAGGTCTTACAAAAGGTATTATCGCTATATTTTTCTTCAATTTACCCGAGCTTAATGAGAACTGGTCTATCCTTGTAACTGCCTCCTCAATACTGGGAAATGCAAAGATCCTGACTTCTTCAGACCGACAGTTTCAGGGTCCCTTCATATTCCTGGGAGCCCTGTGGATGTTACACCCTATCGAAATGTCTCCGCTCATGATCATTTTTTTTACTCTCTACCTGACTTTCGGAAATGTCCCCTTGTCCCTGATAATACTTCTGGCACCTCTGGAAACCTTTCTGTTGTTACTGAAAGATTCCATGGAGATCCCCCTCCTGTTAGGCTTCGTGTTGCTTTTCCTATGGACTCTCATTCCGTGCAGGCCCCTGGTAGCGGAACAGTGTTTTAGCATGTCCTCTTCCTTTCAGAGCTGGATGGTCCGAAGAAAGGTCTACCGATATGCAGGATTGGTTTTTCCCTTTATCCTTTATCCTCTTCTGGGGGAAAAGGGCCTTACCCTTATCCTGGGTATCGGAGCTGGGATCTTGTGGAGTCTGGAGGTGATACGGAAATTCCATTCTCCGACGCAGTCCATGATATTCAGGATAATGGGTCCTGTCGCAAAAACGGGAGAAAATGAGAATATCACAGGCACCAGCAAATATTTTCTCGGTTGCTTCCTTGCTTCCCTGTTCCCGGCCCCATTGAACGTACTGTCCATGATCATGATGACCCTGGGAGATGCCTGGGCAATACTTGTCGGGAAAAGACTCCCCCTTGGGCAATGGATGAAAGGAAAAAGCCTGACTGGAACAATGGCGTCCCTGGCTTCATGTTTTTGGGCAGCCTCCATCTATCTCCAGTGGGCACCTTCCGATGAACTGGACCTGTGGATAGTTTTTGGGGGATCCCTGGCTGCGGCTATTGCAGAGGGATTGTCAGGACCATGGGATAACCTTTTCATGGCTCCAGCTGCAGCCATTACAATGTATTTCCTTCTGTGACAACTTTTTCACCCATCGGAAATAACCAATGCTTTTGATCAGCATTAAGGATCAACAGCGGGGAGGGTAAAAGATATGTCCCCTGTTCGGTACCACTTATCCCTGGAACATGGTAGTATCTTTCATATTCTCTGTTGACAGAACATCTTCATGCCATATTTCCTTTTGGTGCAGGATCTTTCAGGAAAGGCCATTTACTTCACGTAGAGAAGGGAGAAGACCCATGAAATTTGACGGAGTTGAGAGATATACCGGAAAATCCATTACAAAAAATCTTAAGGTGGCAGCTCTGGATGAAAAATGGATAGCCAGGGGGGCCACACTGAAATACTACCCCTTCGCCATAAGCAGATCCGAGGGCCCTCTTCTTTGGGACGAGGACGGGAACGAATATATAGATTTCCTTACCAGCGCCGCTGTCTACAATATTGGTAACTGCCACCCCAGGATACGAGAGGCAGTCATCTCCCAAATGGAAAAGAATTTCAACTACACTTCCGCATATTTCTACCAGGAACAGCCAGCCCGTCTGGCTGAAAAACTGGCGGAGATCACCCCTGGGGATTTTCCTAAACTTGTCACCCTGGGATTCTCAGGCTCAGACGCTAACGATTCTGCCATAAAGGCTGCCCGGGCCTATACAGGGAAAAAATCCATTCTCTCCTTCAAGGGGTCCTACCACGGGACCACCTATGGGTCTCTTGCCCTGACCGGGATCATCAATGAGGAGTCAAAGAAATGTGTATGCCCCCTGGATGGAGTGTCCTTCGTTGATTTTCCGGATCCCCTTCGAAATCCGTGGGGTATTGATGGATATAAGGATCCAGCCAGTCTGGTGGAAAGATCCCTTGCCCAGATAGGGGAAGTTCTTGAAACGTTGGAGGGGAATGTGGCGGGTCTGATCCTAGAACCCATCCAGGGAGACAGCGGAGCCATAATCCCACCACAAGCCTATATCAGGAAACTGAACGATCTTTGCCAGAGGAACGGGATAATTCTGATAGCAGAAGAGATCCAGACTGGCATGGCCAGGACCGGGGAATGGTGGGGCATCGAGAACTTCGGCGTGGAACCGGATATTCTCGTGGCCGGGAAGGCCCTGGGTGGAGGTATGCCAATTTCAGCAGTGGTGGGAAGAGAAGAGATCATGAAAGCAGTCCCTTCTCCGTTCTTCGGATTCACCCACATGGGTCATGCCGTTAATTCAGCAGCTGCCCTCGCAGCCATCAGAGTTACGGAAGAAGAGGAATTGTGCCGAAGAGCAGTAGAAACAGGAGAAGTCCTGGAAAAGAAATTCTCCTCCCTGGCAGAGAAATACGAGATAATTGGTGATATAAGGCATAAGGGGCTTGTTTTCGGAGTTGAGATCACAAGGGGTGATACAGGTCTTCCTGACAGGGATGCCGCCCTTAAGATCTGCTGGAGGGCATGGGAAAAAGGTTTAGTGATGATAACCTTCGGCAGACTTGGCAACGTGCTGAGGATAGCACCTCCTCTTAACATTCCGGAAGAGTTTGTCGAAAGGGCCCTTGAGATAATTGAGGACTCCATCAAGGATCTTATGGAAGACCGCATACCCCACGAAGTGGTCAATTACCTCCAGGGATGGTAGGCCCTGGATCTTTCCAGTTATCCGATAGACTGAAACTCAGGACATTTTCATTGATATTACCTTTTTGGGACAGGTATCAACACAGGCCCCGCATAGAATGCAATCGGGGTTTTCCATCTTTCCCGCCTGGACCATGGTGTTAACATCGAGGCTCATGGGGCAGTTCTGCGTACAGATCCTGCAGTTTATACATTTTTCCCGGTCAGCCTCAAGATGAAGCCTGGGGACTTTCAGTTTTAGAGAACAGGCCCTTGAGATCACCATGAAAGGAGTCAGAATACAGATATATTGACAGAATGCCCTCTTGCCTAACCAGAATGAAAGAGCAAATATAAAGATCATGGCTCCGTAGTAGACAAGGTAGCCCGGAGGATCGACGAGAGATACTCCGAAGGTGGTCCGGAAAAAGGGGTCAAAGCTTGAAAACCCTCCTGCTTTCCAGACGGTCAGTAACAGGGCTATCATCCATAGCCCCCAGATATAGTACTTGATGGAAGTGACTTTGTTTCTCGCGGCAGGCTTGCTGTTAACACTGAAAAGCATTTCCTGCAATGCCCCGGCAGGGCAAAACCAGCTGCAGAACACCCTTCCCAGAAAGAAGGTCAATACAAAGAGAACTACTATGAACGCAAGAGCCGCTGTTACCTTTCCCTGCTTTGCCCCCTGCATTATTAGCATCGGGGAAAGGTAGAACATGGTTACCGGAAGCAGAAGAAAGGAAAAGATCAACATCCCCTTCCTGATATTCTGTCTTTTCAACCGATAGACCTCCTTACCAAGACATGTCCCAGTTAATATCTTTACCCGTGAGGGGTAATCTTAACAAGGATTTTACTATATACTTATCCAGGATGAAATAAAATTGAGCAAGGACGTGAATTTCAATGGCCATATATTCCCATCGTGATAAAGGAAAGATACCCCTGATGATTTTGAGCATACCCACATCCATAACCCTTGTCCTGTTTATCAGGGGACTATCCACAGGCAAGGCGCCCTCGTCCATATGGCAGATACTCCTTGCACTGATACTGCTGGTTTTGACCATGCTTTTTGTGAGTTTCATGGAAACCAGGGTGGATTCAGAAAAACTCGTGATCACCTTCGGACCACGTTTTTTTGCCAAGTCCATTCCCCTGGATGATATTGCCCATATTGGAAAGATGTTCATTCCCTGGTACTCCACAGGAATCAAGAAGATCCGAAAGGGCTGGCTTTTCAGTGTCTGTCCTGGATGGGGACTATTGATCGAACTTTCAGACGGTAAAAGGTACATCATAGGCTCAGGTGACCCGGAAGGCCTGGAAGAGGCATTGAAAGGATCGACAATCATTGATGATGCTTCGGATGTCTCACAGACAGGAAATGATAAGCAATAACTTGTTCCATGGAACCCGTCAGACCTCGTTAGAGACCTTACCCCAGCTGGACTTGAGCCTTGAAAGGACCTTGCCATCCCCAACCCGAAGGATCTGATGAATGAAATAATATCTCTCCTGACTTCCTAGATGCTGGGTCTGACATACGACTTCGTCCCCATACACAGCTGCACTCAGAAAATTCACTTCCATTTCAAGAGGTCTCAGGGTATCCAGTTCCCCCGTCATGCCCTTTTGGATAAACCATGGCGGAACAGTCTCTACGGCCCATGCAGGATAGATAGAGTTATTCACATGCCTGTTACTGTCAAGGTCATGGGCCCTTACCCTGAAGGCAAGCTCGCTATGGACCTGATCCAGTTCTTCTATTTCAGAAAAATTATTTTCCACGGGGTTGCAGCCCTTCATTATCTCCGCAAAGGGGGTCCGGTCTATCCTTGCAGGCCTACCCTTCTTCAAATCAAGCATTATCCAGCATGTCGCTGCAGATAATACCGTTTCATTATCCTGGTCGGTAACCTCGAAATTCCTCATCTCGTAAAGCCTGTTGAACATGAAAGGCCACGTTCTGATAGTTAGAGTTTTATCCCAGATCGGGTACTGTGCAACTTTTACCCTGACCTTGTGCAGTATCCATGCATATCCCATGTTTCGGAGCTGGATAGCTGAAAGCCCAAGCTTGATAGCGTGTTCATCCGCTGCATCCTGGAGATAATTGAAGATGTTCACCAACTTCAATGTACCGTGAGGTCCTACTTCAGAATACCTTGTCTTTCGTAACTGTAGATCCATCAATTTCGATCTCGCCATTGCAGGTACTCCCTCTAATTAATGAAATCCTGGGAAACAGTTTATATCTTATCATTCTACCTGTTTCTTGACTTTCCATTTTTACTTTATCATAATGAAGGATCAGATAGTGACCGGGGAGGAGGTATTATTGTGGCAGCATTCAGATCCCTTGGTATGCAGATTAGCACTTTGTTTCTAATGGAACAGGAATTTCTGGATTCGTCCCTGGGAGACCTGGGGATAAGAAGGGAAAACCTCTTTCATCTTCTGGCTCTATACGAAAACGACGGGTTATCCAGGGAAGAGCTCGTAGAACGCAGTCTTCCGGTAGATCGAAGGGCCGCAACGGCCATATCCGAACTTGTACACCAGGGGTTGATCAAGAAAACTACCTTTTATCAGAAGGGGAGATCCTGGAAAATCTTCCTGACCGAAAAGGCCAGGAAAATGGAACCAAGGATCAGGGAAAACCTGGCAACCTGGAACAGTACCCTGTCAAATGGTCTTACCGAGGGTGAAAGGGCCTTTCTCCAGAGGATACTGGCCAGGATATCGCAAAATGCACAAGAGGTGATCGATCAGCCTCAGGCAAAAAAAGAAGAATAATGGGTTCCACCCCTTTATTCAATGAAATTCAGGCTTTTCTATGTAACTAAGCAAAATGAGGGAAGGGGAAACCCCTTCCCTCATTTTCGTTAATATGCAGAATTACAGAAGGATCAATCTGCTCTCTTCCAGCTCTTTTCCTTCCTTACCGATCTTTACCTTAGGACCCTTAAGCTTTTCTCCCCGGTGTCCGACCTTTACCTTTACATGGCCTGGCTGTTCTCCGGGTCTGAAATGAAGTTTGAGCTGGAGGAGCTTACCCCGCCATCCTTTCTTCTTTGGAAGATCCACCTGGATAAAGAAACGGTGTTGGTTGGCATGGGCCTTGATGCCTTTGCCCTGATGATCCCACCCCGGAAGCCTGAGTTGCATATTCAGGACCGCTCCCTCGGGAAGGTCCGTCTCTCCCCTGATATGAAGTTTATGTCCCTTTACGGAAACCTCTGTGATCCGGAGATCAGAAAAAAAGCTATCTGCCGTGGATATGCCGGGAAAGCCTGTATTCAGAAGTATCAATGTCACGAATAATACAATCGCAGACTTTATTAAATTGTTCATTGCAGCATCCCCCTTCATCCTGCCCCTTTAAACATATATTTGATTATTAACTAACCAGTCAGGATCCTTCAGAATAGTCACTTTCATTATACTTTTTTCAAGCCAGGGCTTCACCAGGAGAGAGCAAGAAAAAAGGAGGGATATCTATCCCTCCTGATAATTAAAATCTTCTATTGCCCAAAAACGTCTAAACAGGTGGAATTTACTTATTCTTTCCGTTACCCTTTCCATTTCCACCCTTGTTGCCATTTTCGCCGCCTTTACCATTATTTCCTTTCTCGTCACTCTTGCCGTTATTGCTTTTTGCCTTGTTCTGGCTGTTCGCCTTGACCATTGTGGCAGTCTGTACTTCAAGGGTCTTCTTGAACTGACCCCAGTTTGCTCCATCCGGGTTACCTGTACTTTTTAATCCATCAGGTACAGGAACCTCTCCAACGAAAGAGTAATCCCCTGTCTGGATGCTGGTCTTTATGGCTTCCCAGTCCCATACATTGACTTCCTCTGTAATAGTGAGATCTTCTTCACGAGTTGTCATCACAGGCTCCCGACCAATTGTATTTCCGTCTTCATCAAGGATGTCTTCGTAAAGTAGATCCCCAAACTCATCGGTTGCCTGTACTTCTCTGGTCACTGTTTCAGTTCTCTCTACTGTTACAGTCATTTCTTCCATATACTCCTGGAGCTTTCGGCTTGGAGGTACATTATTGTAATGGGCCCAGGCTATGAAGGCATGCCTTTCTGCCACCTCATCCATAGTATTTTCATCATCAGTGGAGGAAGTACTGTCCGGGTCTTCCTCGTCGTCAAGTGTCAGAGCCATTAACGCAACCTCAAGCTGGCTGTTCACGCTCTGCCTTTCATAATCCGTTATTTCTACCTTTTCCACGGTCATCTCTGTTTCGTCCACATCAACATCACCTGAAACCTCATCCGCCACCAGCACGTTAGCTGAAACTACAAGAAACATAAGTACAAAAAATACACACCAGAACTTTTTCATCTTTAACTCTCCCTTCAAAAATAAGCCTTCTGATCCATAAAACACAAATGGCTCGTGGACTTCACCACGGGCCATAATCAAAACAAGGCGATAAACCTTCTTTATTTGATGGCAACCCGGCTGTCCTGACCTTGAGGTTTTAGACCCGCGGCTTTGCGTCACCGACTTTCGACGGCTTTGCCTTTTTCATTTTTTAGTTTTTGATCTTATCTTGACTTCCGGTTCTGGTCAAGTCATGAAACAGGATATTAATTCCAGTTTCATCACTTCTTCGGAGCTTTGTGTTATTATTTTACTGAAATGAACAGTTCAAGTACATGGCCTTTGGGAGGTATCCGAAAAATGACTGCTCGAGAGATCAGTGCCCATGATGCCAAACTGAATCTTTCAAGAGGTAACAGTGTTCTTGTATGCGCCTACATGGAGGACCAGAAATTTACGAACATAAAGATTTCAGGAGCTCTTTCTTTCAGGGATTTTGCATGCAGCACCAGGGCTATCCCCAAGGACAAACAGATCATTTTTTACTGCGATACAGAAAACGAAAAAATATCCAGAGATACTGCAGAAAAGGCTTCCTGCCTCGGTTTTGAGAATATCGTGGTCCTCAAGGGCGGATTCCGGGCATGGGATGAAACTTAGATAGCGCAAAACCTTCAGGACTTCTGGTAATTTCCCATATCGAGCTATCGTACCAGGACCACTGGGACTGCCGGACCAACTATCTCCAGGCATCAGCGAACAGGAGATTATAGTTTTCCACTCGATCATCCCCTATCCAGAGGTTGAATGGTCGGATCTCACCAGGTTCCATTACGTATTCTTCCCTGACCACAGAGCCGAACAAATCTCCTGAACGATCATATAATCCGAATACCACTCTTACATAGGGAAGGGCTTTCTCTGTCGAATTGACAACCTTTCCTGAAATATGCTCTTCTCCACCCAGGCTTACAACCTCGAGAGAAACAACCTTAACGGAAGGTTCATAGAAGTAATTGCTGTCCTGCCAGTGACCCAGTGCACCCAGAATGCCCCAGAACAGCACCACCATGACACAGAGCACAAGGAACAGGATCAGTCTGTCTGCAAAGGTCTTTCCTGGTCTTCTCGCCCAAGCCATGGTATCAGTTCTCTGTTTAATCTTCCAGAGGAAGAAGCTCAGTTAAATTTCTGGACATGTCCATAATGAAAATCTTTTCTTCCAATACTTCCCCCACTCCAGTCAGGATCTTGATAACCTCTGCTGCTTCCATTGAACCGATCACGTAAGGAGCAAAGGATGGAACTCCAACGATAGCCTCCGCACCTTTTTCGGTAAGCCCTTCCGGAAAGAAATCAAGATGGGTCGGTTTACCCGGGAGGAAAGTTCCCACCTGACCGATAAAGCCTCCTATGGCCCCATGTACCACTGGAATTTCAAGATGCGAACAAAGGCCGTACAAAGTTTTCCTTGAGGAGTTATTGTCCAGGGCGTCTACCGCTACATGAGACCCTGCAAGAATGGTTCTTCCGGTTTCTGCACTCAGGGCAATATCAAAAGTTCGGACTTCCACCGCTGGATTGATGCTTTTGATCCTTTCCCTTGCAACATCCACCTTCGAAGATCCCATTACCCCAGCGTAGGACAGCAGCTGTCTGTTAAGGTTGGAATCACTGAAAACATCTCCATCGGAGAGCACCATCTCTCCCACACCCGATCGGGCAAGAACCTCTATTACGACTCCCCCAAGCCCTCCACAGCCGATCACGGTGACCCTGGACCCAAGAAGCTTCAGTTGTCCCTCCAGGCCCAGGGTTCCCAGATTTCTTTCATACCTCGCAGGGATGATCTGTTCCTGAAGAGCCTTTTGTTCCACTTCCTTCAGGGATATCCCATATTTACCGGATAATTTAATACAGTTTTCAAGGCTGATGGTCCTGTACGTTTCATTGGGGATACACATTGCTCTCAGAGAACTGCTAAAAGATCCCATGATGTTTCACATCCCTTGATCCATCATTGTGTTCCCGTAAAGATTTTGCAGTTTAAACCGGGGAACCTTAAAATAATTATATCCGAAATAGAGAGTACCTCTCTCTAGCCTTGCTGGAAGGTGGTGTATGACTACGAATATACGCCTTTACAATTTTCTGTACCAGACTCTTGGTGAAAGTGAACTGAACCTTTCTGGCCCCTCAACTGTAAGGGAACTGCTCCTCCTCCTTTCACGGAAATATGGAGAAAAGGTGGACAAATGGCTATGGAAGGGGACTGGTTCCAACAGGACCCTGATAGCGGGGACCATGATCCTGGTCAATGGAAGACATGTCCAGCATTTGCAGGGTCTTGACACTCCATTGATGGATGAGGATAGGGTGAGCATTTTCCCTCCCGCAGGAGGAGGATGATCCTCACGAGTTCTGAAAAAAAAGAAACACCCCTGATCATTTGATAAGGGGTGTTTCCATCATTCATTAAATGCTTTTCAGCTTACTTTTAAACTCATTCGTTCATTAGTTCCACCATATCTTCATGGGGATATTCCAGGTAACGCAGAAGCCTGTTGCTGTAAAATGCAGTTTTTTCTCTTTCTTTTTCTGCTTCTGACTTTGCATTCTGGGCCTTTTCCCATCTTTTCTCGATAAAAGAAGCGTCTCCCCATCTCGCCTTTGCATAATCCAGCATCTTGTTCTTTGCACTGTATCGTGTGGTCTGAGTGACGATAAACTGGTGTTTCAGGGCAGAACAAAGGGCTTGAAGATCATCGGATATCCCCGATGGCAGAGAAACTCCCATAATATCGTGTCTGGTATGGAAAATATCCTGTCCAAGAGATGAAAATTCACTTTCAGCACTTACCATCTCTTTTCTACCCATCACACAATCCTGAAAAAGGTCGACCAGGTCTTTCCATTGAACATCAGCAACCTGGCCGTACATTTTCAGCTTCTGATAGAAATCCAGTGCATTTTGCTGTTCCAGGCTGAGATTAAGGGGCTTCAGCCATGCCAGGTCCTTACCATGGGAAGTAAGGAGAGTAAGAACTGAAGATTCACCCACTCCTATCCGGGAAGACAGAAGCCTCTCCACCTCTCCGTTCTGCATGGCCGAAATATCTGCATGATCCACTTCAATTAGAAGGTCTCCTTCCCTTATTCCGGCCCTTTCTGCTGGGCTCCCTTGATATATTTTATTTACCGGGAAAAAGCCATTATCAGTCTTTTCGGCCAGTTCCAACCCGGAAATGGACAAGCTCATTTCTGCAGAAGAAATTACCGGGAAAAGGACAGAAACCACGAACAAAACCAGCAGGGACAATACCATTTTTCTTGAACTTCTCATTGTCTCACCTCCAGATTGTCAACTTGAACTCCCTTTAAGGATCAAAGATTATGACAGCTTTTTTAATATTGCCACTAAATCACGATCTTTTCAATCTTTAGAAGGATAATTACAGAAAAGGGAGGCTGCACTTTTCCATTTCTGTTCTCTTTTGTTGCATTTAACAGAGAAAATTAGTATAAGGACCACTGCTATCAAAATATACTTAAAATCGTAATAACTGTATTCGACAGGACTTTCTGTATTCAATAGCCCAGTGCCCTCTGTTATCCTGAGAATAGCTGGATCCAGTCAGAATAATCCTTTAGACTTGACAGTCAAAAGCACATTGCTCCATTATTAAGCTGGTTTGCAGGGATCCACATGCAACCGGGGGAGGACCTGTTGAAAAGAGCACTTGTAGCCGTGGATATTTCTGATCTCAGCTATTCCATGATACAGTTCGCCTTTTCCTTTAGCCGGCGTCAAGGAATTTTTCACATTGATTTCATTCATGTGCGAGAAGAGGAAATGGAATCTTCCGAAGGCATTGGAGTCCACCCTCCTGATCCGACTGCACCGGAAAGAACAGGCAGGTACCGTATTATCGAGGATATGATAACCAACGTCCTCGATTCCGCTCCAGCAGAAGGAATAACTTTCAATATCCTTGTTAAAACAGGGGATATCCTGGAACAGATCCTCGAAAGAGGCAGAGAGATGCCTTATGGATTCCTCATCATGGGGAAAAGCCGGAAAAAGGACCTTGATACATTATTTGAGGGTTCTCTGCAGAATGCCATGATCATGAATTCTCCATGTCCCCTGTTGATATTCGTTCCCCGGAAAGAAAAATGGTTCATCAGATAGTTCCAGGATCAAGCATCCGGTGAATCTTGAAAAAACTGCCATGTATTTATTCCCCTATTTCTTTTCTCTCTCAGCCAAAGGCTCCCATGAACGGAATGCCTTCCTGTTCAGGAACATAAATTATAGCTCAAGGTCCTGTTTATATCTGTCAGAAGATGCTCTCCACAGGGAATGAAATGTTTTCGCTTTAATTCAACTTCCTGTTTCTCCTTTCATCATCCCAAAGGATTCTGTAGCTCAAAAAATCTTGGATCTCTATCCCTCAAGCTGGCTTACCTCAACCCGACAGCCTCAAGATTCAGCTAATTCTCCCTGCTTGATTGTTGGTTTTGAGAAGTGCCAGTGAAATTATTTCGCGATACAAGATTCAGATAATCTGATAAGATTACATACAGGAAATTCATTAAATTCAGGAGGTGTAATGAATTTGAAACGTGCAGGTATCATTCTTCTTGTTTCAGTGCTGGTGTTGACATTGGGAACTGGTGCTGCCCTTGCTGCAGACACCATAAAGATCGGCTATCTTGCTGCCTTGACAGGTGACTGGGCCGCCTATGGACAGACCGAAGAAAAAACAGCTCTACTTGCAGTAGACGAGATCAACGCCCAGGGTGGACTGTTAGGCAAACAGGTGGAGCTGGTAGTCTACGATTTCCGCACCAGGGCAGAAGATGCAGTCAATGCAGTCAGACGCCTTGCAGAAGAAGACAAGGTGGTCGGTATCGTCGGAGCCAACGGGAGCGGGATCAACATAGCCACTGCTCCTCTCGTAAACCGCTACGGGATCCCCCAGATAGGAACAGTATCCACTAATCCTTTCGTAACAGTGGACAAAAACGGCAAGGTCCGTCCCTATTCCTTCAGGGTATGTTTCACTGACCCTTACCAGGGCAAACTGATTGCCTATTTCTCCGCCATGGAACTCAAAAAGATGAAAGCAGCCATCCTTTATGATGTGGGAAGCGATTATTCCCAGGGACTTCGTGAATTCTTCATGAAGAGCTATGGGGAATACGGTGGAGAGGTAGTAGCCGACCTTGGATTCCGGGCTGGACAGGATGTAGATTTCCGAGCCCAGCTTACGGAGATCCGAGATAAGCAGGCTGATGTTCTGATCCTTCCCAACATGGGCAAGGAAATGGCCCTGATAATGAAACAGGCCCGTGAGCTTGGCATGGATGAGATCGTCTTCGTAGGTGGAGACGGTTACGCCGAGTTCATGTGGGAAATCGCCGGAGATTCCATGGAGAACTCCTACTGGATAAACCACGTCAGCCCGGATGATCCCGCAATGGCTAAATTCTTTGCCGACTATAAGGCAAAATACAACGATGAATGCAAAGAATTCGTAAACGGTATCCTCGGTTACGATGCCATGTACATGATGTTCGATGCTATCGAAAGAGCAGGAGAGGCTGATCCCAAGCTCATCGCCAAGGCTCTTTCCGAGACCAAGGATCTTCAGCTTCATCATGCCGTCATCACCATGGATGAATTCCACAATCCTCTCGACAAGGACGGAATCATAATCATCGCGAAAGATGGACACGGTCAGTTCTACATGAAGATCAAACCTGAATAGAATCCTATTAACTGGAATTCGTACCGGAACCTTGCCAGAGCGGGCGCGAAGGTAGTGCGCGCCCGCTCTGCTTTCAAGAGAGGTGACTTCTTTGGAAACCTTGTTACAACAAACCATCAACGGACTTTCCCTTGGTTCTGTTTATGCTCTTATAGCAGTAGGTTACTCCCTTGTATATTCCATTCTTCTCTTTTCAAATTTCGCCCATGGAGGATTCCTGGTCATCGGTGGTTATATCTGCTACTTCACCCTGAAGTCCCTGGGGTTCAATATCTGGGTAGCGGGTTTAGCTTCACTGGTTGGAGCAGGCTTTTCCGCCGTTCTTACAGAAAAACTTGCCTACAAACCCATAAGGGAACGGACCAATGTCACTCTGTATCTGCTCATTGCATCCATGGGTATGAGCATAGTGATAGAGAATCTTTTTGTCATTATTGCAGGAGGACGATTCAGAGCCCTGCCGGCAGTAATTCCTACCCACCCCGTTCATCTTTTCGGAGTTGCTACGACCAGTGCTTTTGACATCATCTCCCTGCTGGCAGCAGTAGTTTTTCTTGGAGCACTCCAACTCTTCCTGGTCAAAACCAAATGGGGACTTGCCATAAGAGCTGCAGCTTATGACCTGAGGATCGCAGGGCTTATGGGGGTAAATGTCAATCTTCTTATTTCGATAGTATTTTTTGTTGCCGGTCTCCTGGCTGCAGTGGGAGGTATCTTCCTTTCCGTAAGATATACTCTTTATCCCCAGTTGGGAATGATCACTATTAAAGCTTTCGTGGCAGCTGTGATAGGCGGGCTTGGGTCACTTCCCGGAGCTGTCGTTGGAAGTCTTATCCTGGGACTTTCTGAAATGCTTACTGCAGGCTTTATTTCAAGTCAATTAAGAGATCTGGTCGTTTTTTCCCTTCTGATAATTACCCTGCTTGTCCGACCACAGGGACTGTTCGGGAAAAACATAAGTGAAAAGGTATAGGGGGGAGAAGGATGTCTGGCTACACTGAAGGTATAATTATCCTTCTCTGCATAAACGCCATTGCAGCCATGGGAGTTTCTCTCCTTACCGGTTTCACAGGTATATTCAGCCTTGGCCACGCCGGATACATGGCAGTAGGCGCCTATACAACAGCTATTCTAACTGTAGAATACGGTGTTCATTACGTTCCTGCCATACTTCTCGGAGGAGCCATGGCCATGGTGGTGGCCTACGTTATCGGTGTTCCCACCCTGAAGCTTATGGGAGATTACTATGCCATAGCCTCCATCGGGCTTGGGGAGGCAATAAGACTGATACTTGAGAACTGGCAATCAGTCACAAGAGGAGCAAGGGGCTATCCGGGCATTGAGGGCTACACAACCCTTTATGTTACGCTCGCTTTCTTCGCAGTAATGGCTTTTGGTATGTTCAATTTGATTCACAGTCGATTTGGAAGAGCCTTCAAAGCCTGTCGTGATGACTATATCGCAGCCTCTCTCCTGGGATTCAATACCGCAAGATACAGGGTACTGAGCCTTGTGATCTCTGCCTTTTACTGCGGAGTTGCCGGTGCTCTTCTTGGCGGATTCCTGTCTTTCATCCAGCCCATAATGTTCGACATGATCAAATCCACCGAGCTTACCTCCGTTGTCGTTTTCGGAGGGCTTGGGTCTATGAGCGGAACCCTTATTGGTGCTTCTGTAATAACCCTTGTAACCGAGCTTTTCAGGCCTATTTCACAGTACAGAATGCTTATCTATGGGGCCATCCTGGTAATAATCATGGTCCTCAGACCGGAAGGTATCATGGGTCAGTATGAACTGGGCCCCAGATTGTTCAGGAGACTTAAAGATAAGTTTTCCAGTCAGAAAAGGGAGCCCGGTGAAGGGAGGTCCTCCTCATGACAGCTATTCCACAGGATACAGTTCTTGAACTTGAAAATATCAATAAGTTCTTCGGTGGAGTCCACGCTGTCAGGGATATGTCCTTCAACATCAGGAAAGGCGAACTCGCAGGACTTATTGGACCCAATGGCGCGGGAAAAACCACTATTTTCAATCTCATCACCGGAGTGTACTCCCCTGACAACGGCTACATCTCCTTTTTGGGCGAAGACATCACGAATCTCAAATCTTTCCAGGTTATACGGAAAGGTATTGCCAGGACTTTCCAGAACCTTCGTTTATTCCAGAGATCCTCTGCCCTTGAAAACGTTATGGTTGCCATGCAGCAGCATCACAGGTATTCCTTCCTGGAAGGGATCTCTCATTTTGGAAGATGGAACAGAGTTGAAAGGGAAGTAAAACAGAGAAGTATGGATATCCTGGATCGGGTGGGACTGGTTGAAAGGGCCCATCAGGCAGCAGGAACCCTTCCATACGGCATGCAGAGAAGGCTTGAGATCGGCCGCGCACTGGCACTGGAACCTGAATTTCTTCTCCTGGACGAACCTGCAGCAGGCATGAACCCAGAAGAGGTATTCGAACTCAATGATCTTATACAGGGCATTCACGAGGATTTCATGCTTACCATCCTGGTAATTGAACATCATATGGATGTGATAATGCAGATCTGCCCTCATATCATTTGTATGAATTTCGGAGCCAGGATAGCGGAAGGGGATCCCGATTATATCCAGGGGCATCCTGAAGTACTCAAGGCATACCTGGGCGAGGAGGTGGAGGAAGAATGAACGGAAAGGATCCCATCCTCGAGATCCAGGACCTCCAGGTAAGTTACGGGGCTATCAAGGCACTCAGGGGAATTTCGCTCAAGGTCTTTGAAGGTGAGATCGTCAGCGTAATAGGAGCTAACGGTGCAGGCAAATCCACCATGATGCAGGCCATTATGGCCCAGGTGCCCTTTGAAGGAGGCTCTATTTTCCTCGAAGGCAAAGCACTGTCGAAAAAGAGTTTCCAGGTCGTTACTCAGGGAATCTCTCTTACTCCCGAAGGGCGAAGAGTATTTGCAACCCTCACAGTATATGAAAACCTTATGATGGGAGCTTTCCCCCGGAAGGACAGGCACAAGATAGAGGAAGACCTCACCTGGGTGTTCTCCCTTTTCCCGCGGCTTGAAGAAAGACGGGAACAATATGCGGGGACCTTGTCAGGGGGAGAGCAGCAGATGCTTGCCATAGCAAGATCGCTTATGTCCCGGCCAAGAGTCCTGCTGCTGGACGAACCTTCTCTCGGTTTGGCTCCCATAATCATCAAGGACATTTTCAGGGAACTTAAGAGAATAAATTCGGAGGGTGTCACTATCCTCCTGGTGGAGCAGAATGCAAGGCAGGCACTGATGCTTTCCCACAGGGGATATGTACTTCAGACAGGTCATATCGTCCTCGAAGGTAAATCCGATGAACTTCTCGCAAATCCTGAGGTGGAAGAAGCATACCTGGGAACAGGGAAAACCACCGGAACGAGAAAACCATAACCCTCTCCAAATTTAGAACGATAAGGAAGGCCGAAAACACTGCAATAGGAAAGGGCAGGTAATCCCCTGCCCTTTAATTTTATATCCAGGGACCATACTGTACCTGAATAACTTGAAAAGCTTAGACGGCCCTGGGCTGGATCCTGGAAGAAAAGAAATCACTGAAGGAAAGGTTGGACAGAAATTGTCCGGTAGCAGCTTGCCATGAGTTCATCACTGCATGATCCCTGCATACTCTCCCATCAAGACGAAGAGCTCCCCTGATCGCCTCACCAAGATCATCGTTAAGGCAACCCGTAACACCATCCTTGACCACATCCTTTGGCCCGGTCACATTATAGGCAGCTACAGGGAGGCCTGATGACATGGCCTCCAGCATGACTATCCCGAAAGTGTCAGTCTTGCTTGGGAAAACAAAGACATCAGCATTTGCATAGAAAAGAGAAAGATCATCTCCAAATAATGGGCCTGCAAAAAGGGCTTCAGGATAATCGCCTTTTAAATGCTTGAGATCCGGTCCGTCACCCACCACGACCTTACTGCCTGGAATATCCAGGTCCAGGAAAGCCCTGAGATTCTTTTCCACTGCCACTCGCCCGACATAAAGACTGACTGGGGATTCACCAATTTCCATAAAAGGTTTCCAGGGATTGAAAAGATCCACATCCACTCCTCTGGACCAGCGTTTCAGGTTTTGAAAACCCTGATGAGCCAGTTCTCTTTCCATCGAAGGAGTTGCTACCATAGTACTGGCCGCACCCGAATGGAACCATTTGAAATACGAGTAGGAAAGTTCGGATGAAATGGGCAGCCTCACAGAAATATACTCGGGAAATTTTGTAGTAAAACAGGTGGTAAAAGGGAAATCGTTAAGGACACACCATGTTCTTGCCGCCAGACCCACAGGACCCTCGGTGGTGATATGGATTGCATCAGGCTCGAAATCCCTTATCATCTTTCCCACCGGTGCTATGCCCCAGGCAAGCTGTATCTCCGGATAGGTAGGACATGGAATGGACCAGAAATTGTCGGGAGAGATAACTCTAACCTTATGACCGAGAGAATCAAGACAGGATGTTGTGTTTTGCAGGGTTCTGACCACACCGTTCACCTGGGGTTCCCAGGCATCAGTTGCAATAAGTATTCTCAAAGGGATTTCCTCCAGCATTCAAGGGGAAAACCATCCCCTTTCAGGATTTGGAAAGCTTCAGTGCCGCCTCTCATATCCTGCTGAAAATCCTGCCCCTCGTCAACGCCGGAACCCCTGGTTTTACAATCCTGTGACCCTGGTGTTACCTGGTCTTAAGGTAACAGGGAGGATCTATCCCCCTGCTACCATGTGAATAGCCTGAACCACCGCTTCGTCAGGTATTTCCTCTGTATCAAAATGATCCGGATGAACGGGTCTGTCATTGATCCATACCGCTATCATTGGAAAGGTCCAGTTGTTCTTCTTCAGCATTCCTCTTATGGTAAGTCCTTCATGCCAATCCATAGGATCTCCATTAACCGTGATCAATACTCTATACCCTCCAGCAAATCAAGTTCATTTTTCATGGAATATTATAAAGAAAAGATGGGGCATATGCCCCATCTTTTCTTTTGTCTTTTCTTTCTTTACTTCAGATATTCGCCGACAACTTTTGAAACAAGTTCTTCATCAGCAAGATATGGAAGGGTCACATGGTTGCCATCATTCCTGCTGTTGAAATTCTGAACCACCTCAATAGCATTGTCACATCGGCTCCAGGCCCTTCTGGCTACTCCCCCCATGACGTCCCACATCATGGCAGACCTGAGGATTTCATCAACTCTTTCGCTGCCATCAAGGACCATTCCGAATCCGCCGTTTATGACCTTGCCGATCCCGACTCCTCCGCCGTTATGAAGAGTTACAAGGCTCATACCCCGAGCTGCATTTCCTGCAAAGCACTGGGTGGCCATATCGGCCATAATATTGCTCCCATCCTTGATATTCGAGGTTTCCCTGTAGGGGGAATCCGTGCCCCCCGTATCATGGTGGTCCCTTCCAAGCATTACAGGGCCTATCTCACCATTCCGCACCATTTCATTGAACTTGAGGGCTATGTCCCTTCGGCCTTCAGCATCCTGGTAAAGTATCCTGGCCTGAGTTCCTACGACAAGGGCATTCTTTTCAGCATCCCTTATCCAGACATAGTTATCCCTGTCCTGAGGCCTCCTTGAAGGATCGATACATTCCATGGCCGCCTTATCGGTCCTGACAAGATCTTCATGTTGTCCGCTGAGACAAACCCAGCGAAAAGGTCCGTAACCGTAATCGAACAGGAGCGGGCCCATAATGTCTTCTACATAAGAGGGGAAAATGAATCCGTCATGGGTATCCACGCCGTTCTTACATATTTCGGTAACCCCTGCGTCATAGACAGCTCTCATAAAGGAATTACCGTAGTCGAAGAAGTAGGTTCCCCTGCCAACAAGGATCTTTATAAGTTCAAAATGCCTCTTCAGGCTTTTGTCTACCAGAGCAACGAACTTTTGATGATCCCTGCTTATCATTTCAGTTCTTTCCTCAAAGGTCAGACCTTGGGGACAATATCCTCCATCATAAACAGCATGACATGATGTCTGGTCTGAAAGAAGCTCTATGGGGAAGTTCTTTTCAACCGCATATTCCAGAAGGTCCACAATATTGCCATGATATGCTATGGACACAGCTTCTTGCCTGTTCATGTATTCCCTGGCCATAGCGAACACTTCGTCCAGGTCTGAAGACATTTTCGTGACCCAGCCCTGTTCATGTCTTGTTTTGATCCTGGAAAGGTCGACCTCCGCTATTACTCCTACCCCTCCTGCGATCTCCGCAGACTTTGACTGGGCACCACTCATGCCACCAAGACCTGAAGACACGAAGAGATGTCCGGCCAGGTCATCCCCATCAGCCAGGTTAAGCTTCATTCTTCCTGCATTTAGAATGGTGTTGAAGGTACCATGAACGATCCCCTGGGGGCCTATATACATCCAGCCGCCAGCTGTCATCTGTCCATAATTGGCCACCCCGAGCTGCATGGCCCTGTGCCATTCCTTCTGATTATCGAAGATCCCGATCATGAGCCCATTCGTCATGATGACCCTTGGTGCGTCCGGCCTGGATTTGAATAGTCCGAGAGGATGGCCCGATTCCATTACCAGGGTCTGGTCCTCTGTAAGCTCTTCGAGATATTTCTTTATCAACTGGTACTGCATCCAGTTCTGACAGACCTGTCCTGTCTCGCCGTAGGTAACCAGTTCATAGGGGTAAAGGGCAACATCAAAATCGAGATTGTTATCGATCATTACCTGGAAGGCCTTGCCTGCAAGACATTTCCCCTTGTACTCCTCCACCGGTTTCCCATATATCCTTCCCTCGGGCCTGAAGCGATATCCATAGATGCGCCCCCTGTTCAGAAGCTCTTCCATAAATTCCGGGGCCAGCATTTCATGATATTCTTCAGGCACATACCGAAGTGCATTTTTCAGAGCTGTCTCTGTTTCCTTCCTGTTAAGGGTATATCCCCTGTCAGGAGCTCTTCTAATTCCCTTTTCAAAGGAAGGGACCCTTTGCGGCACCCCATCCAGCTTGATGGTCATGGCACCCGCGATCTGATCATTCTTCAACATATCATCTTCCTCCTTTATGCAACATTCCCTGATTTATCCTGTTCCTGTTCCCTCGAGTTTATCCGGGTATATTTCAGTTTAATTCCTCTTCAAGCTTTTTCCTGGCTTTCTCCACCTTGCCGTTTATGCTGTTGAGGATCCTTTCAACCTCTGCGCTGGCACGTTGGACAAATTCCCCATCCTTTATTCCCGAAAGATTGATCCTCACATTGTATGAAGCCGCAAGGCCTGAAGATAGGGCCATCTCTGTAGCGGTCACAGCATCTGTAATGGCATTTCTGTTACCTTTCATTACTGCCTCGAGAGCAAGATCAGACAGAATGTCGCACATTTGCAGTGTTTCCAGCGGGATCTCGGCTGCCTTCTTCAATGCTCTCTGCATCATCAACCGGCGTATCTCCTTTTCTTCACTGGTCTCTTTAGGCAGTTTAAGGGCTTTCATAAAAGTATTGAAAGCAAGGGAGTCCTCCTCCAGGAGGTGAAGGAATGTGCTGGAAAGATCCTCCGCTTTTTTGCATACTCTTCCCATAACTTCCCAACTGGACCGATATTTTTCATTTGAAAGGGTCAGTTTTGCTACCATTCCAACAAGGGAGGAAGCCAGGGCACCGCTAAAAGCAGCTGTGCTGCCTCCTCCAGGAGCAGGTGAATCCGACGAAAGCTCATCAAGAAAATCCCTGATTCCAAGTTCAGATAATCCCATAGAAACAATCCCCCCTAAGCTACATATTCGCCCAGTTTATATACTTCTCTCACCGGTGAAACCCCGGCATGATAAGCAAAAATAGCAGGGCTGTCCCCATCGAGGACCAGAAGATCAGCCTGCTTGCCCACCTGGAGGCTTCCCGCTACCCGGGCCATGTTTATGGAATATGCACTGTTGAGTGTTGACGCTACGAGAGCTTCCTCGGGAGACATGTTCATCATCATCACGGCAAGACCGAAGGTGAAGGGCATGGATTCAGTGAAGCATGATCCAGGGTTGCAATCTGTAGCAAGAGCTACAGGAACTCCGAGTTCTATCATCCTTCGGGCATCCGCGTAAGGTTTCCTCAGGCTATAAGCTGTTCCCGGAAGCAGGTTTGCTATGGTCCCTGCCGAAGCCATTGCCCTGAGGTTCTCGGGATTCGCTGCGAGAAGATGTTCGGCGGAAATAGATCGGACCTGGGCCGCGATAGCGGCACCTCCCGTATCAACCACTTCATCCGCGTGGATCTTGGGTGTCAGGCCAGCCAGTTTTCCTGCCTCCATGATCTTCCTGCTCTGTTCCGGCGTAAATACTCCCTCCTCACAGAAAACATCTATGAATTCAGCTATAGCCTGATCTTTTACCGCCGGTATCATTTCCCGGATGACCAGTTCCACGTAGGCATCGGGGTCACTCTTGAATTCTTTCGGAATAGCATGGGCTCCCATAAAAGTGGCCACTACATCGAGAGGAGTTTCCCTGCCTATCCTTTCGATGACCCTGAGCATTTTAAGCTCTGAACCAGTATCCAGGCCATAACCGCTTTTTATCTCCACCGTAGTGGTTCCAAGGGCAAGGGCACTCATGGCATTTTCAAGGGTAACCCGATAAAGATCCTCTTCGGAAGCATCCTTTACTGCATTTACAGAAGAAAGGATTCCTCCCCCTGCATTATGGATCTCCATGTAGGATGCCCCACGAAGGCGCATGGAAAACTCGTTCTCTCTCCTGGCAGCAAAACACATGTGCGTATGGGGGTCCACAAAACCAGGGATCATACATCCGCCACCACAATCTATCTCCATCATTATCTCCTTGCCAGCCGCTGCTTCCAATACCTCGTCAGCAGGACCGACAGCCTCTATCATCCCATCCCTGACCAGGACTGCACCTTCAGGAAAGACCTGTATTTCTCCCTGTTCCTTCCCTGAAAGGGGCCGACCCCTGTCAGCAGGTGTGAATATACTGGCATTAATAAACAGTTTTCTTGTCATTCCTCTTCCCCCATCAGATCCATCAATTTAAGTTCCAGCACCTGTTTAGGATCAAAATCCCGGATCTGCATATAGTAGGCAGCACTCTCAAGAACTGCGGCAGCAGGTATCATTCCATATACTTCCGTTTCAGCCACCTGGACTCCCCATTTTTTCGCTTCCATACGTATAAGTTCAAGGACCCTGTAAAGAGAATTCTTTTCATGGTCCACGATGTTCATACTCACCTGGACCATGCCCTTCTCCTCCAGGGACAAACCTATACCCTTGACATGAGACAGCCCTCCACTGGAGGACCTTACAGCACGGGCGATCTCCTTCGCTATTGACACATCATCAGTATGGAGGTTGACATTGAAGGCCACCAGGAATTTTCTTGCCCCCACCACGGTAGCTCCTGCTGTGGGATGAAGTTCTCCACCACCGACATCCGGGCTTCTTTGAGGATCGGAGGCCTGTTCCTTCAGGGTTTCATATTGCCCTTTTCTGATGACCTCCAGCTTTTTTCTTTCCGGTCTCAGAGCCGATTCCTCATAAAAATATACCGGCACCCCAGTCTCCCTGTAATAACGTTCTCCAAACAGGCGGGAAAGGTCAACACACTCTTCCATGGTGATACCGCTGATAGGGGTGAAAGGTATCACATCCACCGCACCTATCCTGGGATGGGCACCCTGGTGCACATTCATGTCAATATTCCTTACAGCCACACCTGCAGATCTTAACAGGGCTTCCTGGACCGGTTCCGGAGCACCGGCAAGACTTACCACAAGCCTGTTGTGATCAGGATCTGCCCTGTGGTCGAAAAGGTAGCAACCCCTGGTGGTCATGAAGGGTTCGACGATCTTGTCTATCACATCCTGCCTTCTACCTTCACTGAAATTGGGAACACATTCTATAAGTTGTCCAGCCATAGGCCAAATACCTCCCTTATGCAATGTTGATCTAATTCAACATACTACACCAGACGGAGTTCGATTCAAAGGATTTTCAAACCAATAATTTAGAGTATACATTATATTTTTATTGTTAAATAATTTACTCCTACCCTTCTACCTGTGGTAATATTTTTTTGGTCCCTGTCAAAAGTCTCCCTTATTCTCAGATCCGGATCTTTCTCTTTCAAAAGGGGGTTTCATATGAATCTTTTCATCGAACAATCACTCAACGGTCTTGCTGTAGGCTCCATCTATGCTCTTATTACCCTCGGACTCGCACTGGTATACGGCATTCTCGGAGTACTTCACGTGGCCCATGCAGGTATATACACTGTGGGAGCCTACATAGGGTACTGGGTCTATGTAAGTACAGGAAGCCTTATGATAGCCATAGTGGTCAGCATGATCATCTGTGCGGTTCTGGGAGTATTGATAGAAAGGTTCATTTATTTCCCTCTGTTGAAATTCCCACCTTATGTCCCACTGATAGGAAGTATCGCTCTATTCATGGGAATAGAAGAGTTCTGCAGACTCGTGGCTGGACCATCTGTACAGACCTTTTCCCTGGAACTCCCTTTTCCTGAACTGGAATTTCTGGGCATCATGGTATCCCCTACCCTCACAGGAATATTTTTAATCTCGGCAATGATATTTGGTATCTTGTGGTTCATTACCACCAGGACAGAGCTTGGTCTTGCCATGCGGGCAACATCGCAGGACATGGATATCGCCAGCTCAGTGGGTATAAACAGCCATCGGGTAATTGACATCATCTTTATCCTGGGTTCAGCCATTGCAGCAGTAGCAGGGATTCTCGTAGGTATTTACTATAACGAGGTCTACCCGGCTATGGGAACGGTCCCGGCCTACAAAGCACTGGCTCTGATCGTAGTTGGTGGATTGGGTTCGGTACAGGGTGCCGTAATTGCAGCATTACTTCTTGGTGTTGCCGAGACATTGCTCATCGGCTATGCGAATATTCCTCTACCCAGGGATGCCCTGGCTTTCATAGCAATGATTGCAGTTCTGCTGTGGCGTCCCCAGGGACTTTTCAGCAAGGGATCATAAGGGGGCCCACGATGAGCAGTTATGTCATTACAGTATCCATCTTTATCGTCATACAGGCGATCGTAGCATACGGTCTGAACATAATTGTGGGATATGCCGGACAGATATCCCTGGGTCATGCCGCTTTTTTCGGTATAGGGGCCTACTCGGCAGCCATTCTCTCCACCAGGGCAGGTTTATCCTTCTGGCTGGCAATACCGCTGGTGATCGTAATTACCGGTGGAATAGGGCTTATCCTGGGTCTACCAAGCCTCAGGGTCAAAGCTGATTTTCTCGCCATCACCACTATAGGCATCAATTTCATAGTGGAAGCAGTATTTCTGTATGTGCCCTTTTTTGGTGGAGCCCTTGGAATTGGTGGTATCCCGAGAGTTACTTTCATGGGAACCAGGCTTTTTGGCATGAACTACCTTCTTTTGTGTCTCCTCTGCCTTGGAGGAGTGATTGTCATCAGCTGGTGGTTTACCAAGTGCTGGGCCGGACTTGCCTGTATGGCTCTCGGAGAGGACGAGACAGCGGCTTCCAGCATGGGTATATCTCCTGTTCGGTTCAAGCTTCTGGCTTTTGTCATAGGAACATCCATGGCCGGCCTGGGAGGTGCTCTCTATGCCCACCAGATGAGGTTCATAGCACCATCTGATTTCGGTTTTCCCGTTTCTGTAATGATCCTCTCCCTGATCGTTCTGGGAGGCATGGGCACTCTATGGGGTCCCCTGTTAGGAGCCGTGATCCTTGGAGCATTACCTGAACTATTCAGGCCTTTCACAGAATACAGGATGCTCCTGTACGGAGTTATCCTTCTGGCAATGATAAGATTCCAGCCAAGCGGCCTCCTGGGTGAAGACAGCTTCATAAGGAAGATCATCCGGGGAAGAAAGGATGGTATTTCCTGATGGCCAAGGACCGGACTCTCCTGAAGGTAATAGACCTTTCAAAGCATTTTGGAGGACTTAAAGCGGTGGATCAGGTTTCCTTCCAACTCCAGCAAGGTGAGATCCTGGGCCTTCTGGGACCCAATGGAGCCGGAAAAACCACATGTTTTAACATGATCTCTGGAATATACAGGCCAACAGCAGGATCTATCCTCTTCCACGAAAAAAGGACAGATGGGCTTACTCCTCACCAGATGGCACTAATGGGTATTGGAAGGACCTTTCAGATCGTCAAGCCCTTTTCAAACATGACAGTCCTTGAAAACATCATCGTTGCCCTGGGGTTGAAAGACTACCCTTCCATTATCTCCTCCTCAGTAAGATGGAATACTAAAACAAATCGATCACAAGCCCTGAATATCCTGGAACAGGTTTCCCTGACAGATCTTCAGAATAACAAGGCAGGCACCCTTCCCCTGGGCAACCTCAGAAGGCTTGAGATAGGACGTGCCCTGGCACTGGAGCCCGAGCTGCTGCTCCTGGACGAATCCTTTTCAGGTCTCCGACATGAAAAGATCTCTGAAATGGAAACGCTCATCCTTTCGCTAGTTGAGAAGGGGATATCAGTGCTGTTGATCGAACATAACATGAAAGTCGCCATGAACCTCTGCCACAGGGTGGTAGTTCTGGACCATGGAAGGAAACTGGCAGAAGGAGAACCAGATTCCATATCAAAGGATCCTCAGGTAATAGAAGCATATCTGGGCAAAGGGGGGAGCTCCTATTATGCTGCTTCAGGTCAATGATCTTCATATTTCGTACAGGGAGTTCGAGGCAGTCCATGGCGTGTCTTTTTCCATAGAAGAAGGCGAGCTGGTTTCAATAATCGGAGCCAATGGAGCCGGCAAAACATCCATACTGAACTCTCTCATGGGCCTTGTGCCCCCCGGTGGAGACAGCAGGATCTATTTTTCAGGGAAAGATATAACCTTTCTACCTGCCCATGAGAGGGCACGCAAGGGTATGAGGATCGTGCCGGAGAGGGCAAGGGTCTTTCCTTCACTGACAGTATATGAGAACCTCCTGACAGGGATCTATGGTCTCCGGGGAAAACTTGACCTGGAAGAAAGGCTAGAGTGGCTTTTCACTTTCTTTCCCGTTCTTGAAGAACGAAAAAAACAGTATGCTCAGACTCTTTCGGGGGGCGAACAACAGCAGCTGGCCATTGCCAGGGCTCTCATATCGGACCCCAGGGTCCTCCTGGTGGACGAAATATCCATGGGCCTGATGCCCTTACTGGTTGAAAAGGTCTTTCATGTGCTTCGTGACCTTAACTCCCGATACGGGATAACCATACTGATCGTAGAACAGAACGCCCTCGCCTCTCTTCAGATCTCGAACAGGGCATATGTACTTGAAGCTGGTAGAATAGTAATGGAGGGGGATGCTTCAGACCTCGTAATGGATCAGAGGGTCCGTGAAGCTTATTTGGGCATTTGAAGCATTTTTAATTCCTTCACCCATAAGGGTGGATCATATCTAACGGGAGGTGTTTGTTTTGAAAAGGGGGAAATTACTTGGTTTGGTGGTCCTTGCATTGGTCTTTTCCATTTTCTGTGGAACCGCTATGGCGGCGAATACCATCAAGATAGGTGTTCTTGCACCTCTGACAGGATTTGCTGCAGATGATGGGATCAATGTCAAGAATTCAGTCATTATGGCAGCCGACAAACTGAACGATGAAGGAGGTCTTCTCGGCAAGAAGGTAGAACTGGTTATCTACGACGATAGAGCGGACCCCAAGGAAGCAGTCGCGCTGGCATACAAGTTGATCGAACAGGACAGGATCGTGGGATTTGTAGCAGGTTCATACAGCTTTCCCACCAGGGCAGTGGCACCGATCTTCCAGGAGTCAGAGATACCCCTCATCTCGGCCTATGCCATTCACCCGGATGTTACCGCTGCGGGGGATTACTGCTTCAGGAACGGATTCCTGGGAACAGTTGAAGGACGGGGCTGTGCTCATGTAGCAGTCAACAACCTCAAGGCTGAAAGTATTGCCCTCATCCATGCAGACAATGATTTCGGAAGGACCCTTGCCAGGGGAGCTCATGAATATCTTATCGCAACTGCCCCTCATGTGGAGATAGTCTATGAAGCCGCATATCCCTTCGCAGAAAAAGATTACAAACCCTACCTTTCCAGAATAAAGGCTCTTGACCCTGACGTGGTCATTGCAAGCGGATATTTCTTCCAGAGCGGGCCCATGATCAAACAGGCCAGGGAGATGGGAATAGATTCCATCTTCGTAGGAGAGGAAGGTTCAGACTCTCCCCAGTTCCTGAAAATTGCCGGAGATGCCTCCGAAGGTTTCATAATGGTGACAAACCTGAATCGCGACGATAATCGGCAATTCGTTCAGGATTACCTGGAAGGCTACAAGGAACGTTTCGGTGAAGAGACATGCATGGTCGGAGCATCGGCATACGATGCATTCGTGGTTCTCACTGAAGCTATGAAAAAGGCAGGGACCACCAATGGCAAAAAGGTTCGACAGGCCATCGCAGATATGAAAGGCCTTGACGGGATAACCGGAGCCATAAGCTTCACTCCTGAAGGAGAAGTGGTGAAACCTCTGCAGGTCCAGGTCGTTAAAGACGGTAATTTCCATTACTACGATGTGATCGATGACCCGGAACTGATCAAGCCCTATTGATCAATTCTCAAGTGAAGGGGGCCCCATGCCAGGGGCCCCTTTTTTCTATTTCATTCTTCCCTGATGGGTATGAAGTCCCGGGATAAATAATATGACGGTCCCGGATCATATCAGCCCCTTCATGATATGAAAGAAGCAGGAATGTTTATCGAAGAACTTATCAGATTTTTGAAATCCATGGGGGCTGAAAGTATGAACGCAGGGAGATCGAGAAAAGGTATGACCCTGGTTGAACTCCTGATAGTGATTGTTATCATAGGCATCCTGGCATCAATGTTACTGCTCGTAGCACTCGATGCTACATCCAGGGCTCATGCAACCAGGATCGTAAGCGATCTTGAA
>Ga0272442_10001823_pt1 | contig 31638 bp, 28 predicted proteins | sample SSMForm2O_FD_200262 | JGI IMG/M metagenome (GOLD analysis project Ga0272442, IMG submission 200262) | Marine sediment archaeal communities from Little Sippewissett salt marsh, Falmouth, MA, United States - SSM-Form-2O | ecosystem: Environmental > Aquatic > Marine > Wetlands > Sediment ... | reverse complement strand
AGTCCGCGTCGGTGTCGGAGTCCGCGTCGGTGTCGGAGTCCGCGTCGGTGTCGGAGTCCGCGTCGGTGTCGGAGTCCGCGTCGGTGTCGGAGTCCGCGTCGGTGTCGGAGTCCGCGTCGGTGTCGGAGTCCGCGTCGGTGTCGGAATCGCCGCCGCTGATGGATCCAGTGCATCCAGCAGCGGTCCACATCGCGCAAGCAGCCAGCACGGCGGTCAGGACCTTGCAGGTCATGGTGCCTCCGGGGGTGCTGGGTGGATGTCTCTTGTCGGCTCCTGGATCAGCGCTGCGGTTGCCGGCCGGTCAACCACGGTTGCAGTTGAGCCTCGCGCAGGGCAGCGAGCAGTGCCGCATCCGCTCGATCACCTCGGCTGCGTAGTCCGAGGATATGATCTCGGTGATGTCCTGCTCTGGGATGCTGCCGAGCGGCTCTGCACATCCCGGAATCAGGTCCTGCTGGAAGCAGGTGCGCACGCTTCCGTCCGGCATGATCGAGAGGTTCCTGCCCGCGGCCCGGCAATCATCGACCGGGGTCTCCTCCAGGCCTCGCAGAGGCGTCCAGGTCCCGCCGAAACCTTCCTCCAGGTACTCCTGGACGACCTGTGTGATTCCGCGTTCCTCGCAGATCGCTCCCACCGAGAGCAGGTGATCCTGGGTTTCCCTGGCCAGCACGGACTGCACGCTGACCTTCTCGGGCTTCAGCAGAGCCCTGGCCAGCATCAGGTTCTCGATCACGGTCTCGAATGAATCCGTACCCCGCACGAATCTCCAGAATTCGGGATCGATCGTGTCGATGGAGAAGACCAGGTGCACGTTCAGGGGTGCCAGGGCCTCGAGGAACTCCACGCCGCAGAGCGTGCCGTTGGTGACGATCGAGGTCCGGATGCCGGAGCCGTCCAGCCCCTGGGCGATCGCCAGGATCCGGTCCCCGAGGAGCAGGGGCTCTCCTCCGGTGATGCAGAGCTCCTCCAGCCCCTGAAGCGACCTGGCCGCGCGAACGACCGCGGCCGGATCCAGGTCGTCGTCGTGGTCCTCGATCTTCCAGTGCGAGCACTTGGAGCAGCGCTCGTTGCAGCGCAGCGTGCTCAGATAGAACAGGTGGGTCGGACGAAACGGCATCGGACGGCTCGGCCCCGGGTCGATTGAACTGATGTCACTATAGCACAAGAGACCATCAGAGAAAGAGCAGCATCCTCAATCGACTGCCGTGACCGGGACGCTCAGTGACGCCCGGGCATAGTACAGGAACAGCTCACCCGGCAGATCGCTCGGCGTGGGCGTGCCCGGCGGTCCGCCGCTGCCCCCGTTCGAGCAGCATTCGAGGCCGGTCCCGTCGCTGTTGAGCCCGCAGTGCAGCCAGTCGGGGTACGGGCCGGGCATGCCATCGTCGTCCATCGGCGCGTCCACGCTGATCGAGATGGCAGGGTTGGTGCTGATAGGCCTCGGCGCCTCTCCGCTGATCTGGGAGTACACCTCGAAGCTGGTGCAGCTTCCCGGGGTGAGCGCGTCGTTGACCACCAGCGAGCCCGGCACGACGCCGATAGTCAGCGGCGGCCCGTCTCCGACGTGGGACTCCACGGTCTTCCGCTCCTCGATCGCATCGAGCGTGATGTCGACCACGGTGGCGCCGGGCGCAATCGCGCACAGCTCGCCGTTCGAATCGTCGAAGCTCGAGAACTCGGTGCTGTCCCAGGTCAACGTGGCCTCGGACCACGAGCGCGCGCGATAGTAGATTCGTGCCGGCTCTTCCTCTGAGCGGTGGACGGTGAGCAGGAGATAGCGCTTGCACGGCTCGCCGACCACGGCGTACAGCGTCCTCACGCTCGTGGTGTCCCAGTCCGGCTTGATCCACACGCTGGTCGGCGGGAGATCCTCGATCACCGGCACGATCAGCGAGGCCTCGATCAGGAAAGGATCGCTCTGCATCCCCTGGCGGGGCAGGGTGAAGCGCGGCGTCACCGTTGCCTCGCCGAGCTGCGCGGCCACGACCGCGGAGGTGCCGCTCGCGGTGAGCGCCGCGCCGTCGACCTCGAACTCGGTGAGCTCGGGCGGGGTGAGCCAGGAGACGTACGGATGGTACGGGTTGTCGTTGAAGAGCACGCGGAGGTACGCGTCTGCCGTGGCGCCGACGGGCAGGGCCAGCGCCGGGTTGTCGACGAAGCTCTCGGGCTGGATCGGCGGCGGAATATCCCGATCGATCAGTGCGGCCGCGGTTTCCATCGCGGCTGGCTGGCCGTACCCGTCAACGTCCTCGACCGTGGTCAGCACCTCGTCGCCGAACTCGGCGCGCAGGGTGATCGACTCGGTGCACGAGGCCTTGGCAAACAGCAGCACGCGCGGGCCAAAGGCACTGGCGTACACGCAGTCGCCTCCGGTGGCAGAGAAGACCGCATCCTCTGGCCAGGGCAGGTACTGATCGCTGGCGTTCTTGCCCTGGAGCTGCAGGTGCATCGGCGCGGAGAGCGGCATCGCCAGCATGCGCCAGCCATCGATCGGCGTGACCTGCAATGTCGTGATCACCGCGGGATCGCTGGTGTCGGTGTCCGAATCTGTGTCGGTATCCGTGTCCGCGTCGGTGTCCGAGTCCGAGTCGACGTCCGTATCCGCGTCGGTGTCCGCGTCCGCGTCCGAGTCAGTGTCGGTATCCGTGTCCGCGTCGAGGTCCGTGTCCGCGTCGATGTCCGAGTCCGAGTCGACGTCGGTGTCAGCGTCTCCGCCGCAATCGCAATCACCCCACCGGCTGCCGTCCGGGGCGCAGATCTGCGCTCCGGACGCACCGCCCGCGCAGAAGCACGACTGCGTGGCGCCGGGTGCACAGATGCGATTCTGTCCGGAGCCGTCCCCGCAGCCGATAGAGGCCAGCGCTCCGTACAGGATGGTCGTGATGGTCAGAAGAGAATCTCCTTCTCGGCTGTCGAGCCTCAAGCCAGGCCGATAGTTACCGAACGTTTACCAACATGCTCGAGGAACCTCTGTATGATACAGGCTGACAGCTGGCAGAGGAGGTTTCGCGATGCCGGAGAGGACGCCAGGCGTTTCGTTCCGTATCATGGTGCTCTCGGCGTGCCTCGGCTCGCTGGCTGGTGTTGACTGCAGCGCGCCCGGCGATGGAAAGGGCGGCAAAGCCTCGGAGCCCACCAACCCGGCGCCTTCTGCCGATCTCGCCCGGGTGGCCGACCAGAAGGAAGAAGCACCTCTCCAGCTCAGGCTCGAGATCTCCTCCATGCTTCCCATCGGATGGGGGACGAAGTACAGGTGCCGCGTGGAGGAGATCGAGCGCGGTGAGCTGCGGGATCTGGCGGGAGAGATCACGCTCGCGGCGAGCGTGGGCAGCGAGAAGCTCGCTCCCGACATCCATTGGCTGCAGGTCGGCGGCGTGTATCGCATGGGCTTCATTGAAACCCGCAGAATATCCGAGACTCCCTATCTGCCTGCCGGAACGACCGGTTTCATGGACAGCAGGAGAATGATCTGGGATCTGGTGTTCCTGGAGAGGTTGCCTCGGCGTTAGTGCGTCTTCCGCAATCGAGCGTTGATCAGGAGCAGGCAGCTCGGGCTGTGCTTCGCTGGAAACGGTCGGGCTCGCTCCGGTGAGGGACGGCTGAGCGAGGACTTCCGGTGGAAATGTCGGCATCTCCGTGGTATAGGATCCGAGAAAGTCCAGGAGGAAACCAGGTAGACCCACGGGGGGGGGTATGGGTGAATGAGGCTGGATCTGGGAGGTAGCATGAAGCGGTGGGCTGTTGTCTGCGGCGCTTCCTTGTACTTGCTGGCCGTTGGAGCAACGGCGGCGGAACTGCCCAAGGTAGCTGTGCTCGAGTTCTCCGCGAAGAAGGGCGCGTCGGCGGATCTTGCAGATATGCTGGCGGATCTCGTGGCCAACGCCATCCGAAGCCTCGAACGGCATCAAGTTATCGGCGTATCGGACATCAAGTCGATGATTGGCTTCGAGCAGGTGAAGGACAAGCTCGGCTGTGACGACACATCCTGCCTCGTCGAGATTGGTGGAGCCCTTGGAGTCGACTACATCGTCGTCGGAAACTTCGGTCGCCTCGGAAACCAGTTCCTGGTGAACCTGAAGCTGATCAACCCAAGAAAGGCCAGGGTTGATGCCGGGATATCGCGACAGATTGCAGGCGGCGAGGAGAATCTAGGCAGCGCGATACCGACGATAATCGGAGACCTCTTCGGTTCTCGAACGGTGAGACATACGAGCCCTGCGGTTGTGGATGAACCAGGCGAAGGTGGTCGCTATTCAGATCTCATCGGCGAGGTAAAAAGGAAAAAGGACGCCGAGGTAAGGAGAATCAAGGAGCTGGAATCATCATGGATGCAGATCAAAGAGTTCGCGAACATGGCGACCGTGGACAAGGCCGAGCGACTCGCCGCACTCAAACAGTACATCAAGGACTTCCCGGAAGATCAGGGACACAGGCAGCAAATAGAGATATGGATGGACATGCTTGCAGACGACGAGGAGCCATCCGAAGCGATTGATATGAGTGCCTTCCAGGTGGAGTGGTTCGGGCTCCGGGTCTATGGCGGCAACTTCGGCGGAGGCGGCAGCATAACTCTGCTCAGTCTCCGCTGGCAGTATTTCTACTGGGACATCATGAAAGGGAGCGGTGTCGGATCCGACGGAGACTCGCTTGGACGGCTTCTCGCTGCTACTGGCGGTACGTCCTTTGGTTTTCCCTGGTGCGTGACCGATTCAGGCCGGCATGAGCTTCGGTTCGGGGCTGGCTTGTTTGGTGGATGGGTAGATCATGCTCCCGGCGAATCGCTGGGTCCGATTCTCCTGCTCGAAGCCTACTACCTCTATCACCTCGCCGAGTACTTCTCGATACAGACCGGGATGGAGCTCAACATCTCAACTATGCCCTTGAACGAATCAGAAGGTCTTCCGGCTCCTGTGTTCAATGTGTTCCTTGGCTTCAAGACCTGAGGTGCCCCCCCCAATAGAAACCAACCCAGCCCGCGCCAGGGCGTGGTGCGGTGGAGTTCCGAGGTACGAGACCCGGGCGGGCGCGGAGCTTGTCAACTCGCGGACCAGCCGCGATAATGCCTCTACGGGTATCCGGAGTTGTGGAGGTCTGGTGCGGCGGCCATTTGCAGTTGCGGTTGCGGTTGCGGTTGCGCTCGCCCTGGCGAGCTACGAGACGCGGGCCGGCAAGCGGCCGGGCCTGTTCGTCTGCACGGCCACGGCAGACGGTGCGGCGGAGGCGCGGGCGCCAGCCCTGCGTGTGGAGCTGGCCCGGGTGCTCAAGAAGCTCGGGCTGCACCGGGTGACCGACGGTCCGGCATCGCTCGAGCCCGCGACCGCGCGCTGCGACGATGCCCAAGCGCGGGTCAAGGCCACCGGCCTGTCCGGCGCCGACCTGCTGCTCCAGGCCCGGTTCTCGGGGCGTGGACCGGACGTGCGCCTGCGGCTGTACGACGCGGCCCGGCCCGAGAGCAAGCCGCGGCGGGCCGAGGCCCTGGCCCGCGAGGCGGGCGGCGCCGGGGCCGCGGTGGAGCTGGCCGCGGTGCGGCTGTTCATCGAGGAGCTCGAAACCCGCGAGCCTGGCTGCCGGCCCGGGATCCTGCTCGCGGGCACGGCCTGCATCCCGGCCGGGCTGTACCGGCTCGGCTTCGACGAGCTCGAGTTCGGCACGGCCGATCGCTTCGCCAACGAGCGGCAGATCCCGCCCGAGGAGCGGAAGCCGCTCGAGCAGAGCAACCGGCAGGGCAGCCCGGCCCGCTGGGTCTTCCTCAATACCTTCCTGATAGATCGGTACGAGGTGAGCTGCCGCGAGTACGACCGCTGCATCGACGCCGGCGCCTGCGGAAGGGTCTCCGAGTACGGCCGGGGACGGTGCACCAGCCCCGCGCTGCCCGTGGTCAACATCGACTGGAAGGACGCGGCCGCGTACTGCGCCTGGGTCCACCGCCGGCTGCCCAGCGAGAGCGAGTGGGAGGTCGCGGGCCGCGGGTCACGGCAGCTGCTGTTCCCCTGGGGCTCGGTCTGGGAGCCGGAGATGGCCAACCTGGGTCCGGACGGCGGGCTGGTGCGCGAGGAGTTCCGGCGCCGGGCGCGCCAGGGCGCGGGCATGACAGTCGGCGGGACCTTCGCGCAGGATCGCTCGCCCTTTGGTGTGATGGATCTGGCCGGCAACGTATCGGAGTGGGTCGCGGACCGGTACCAGAGCGAGATCGATCCGCGCCCGGGCGTGTACCTCCCGGCTCTGTCGAGCCGCGGTGACAAGCGAGTGGTGCGGGGCGGCAACTTCGTGGAGAACCCGTACTTCGGTATCCTCGCCGTGCGGCGCGGCTGGCACGAGGGCGTGGGCGGCGCCAACTTCATCGGATTTCGCTGTGTGGCGGATCCGCCGCGAGCAGTGCCCGGCTCAGCGCCCGCGCCCTAGAGGCTACTGACAGCTGATCGTGCCCTGTGCCGCGTAGTGGCAGGCGCGGCAGTCGTCGTTGTTGCTGTACGAGTGCTTGTCCTGGTGGCACATCCTGCAGTTGCTGCCCTGGTTGTGACTGCCCGGTGCTGCGCAGGCGCCATTGGCGCCGTGACACCCGGCGCAGTCCGGCCCGGTCCAGCCGCTCTCATGGTCTGCGGGCAGCGGGGAGTGGCAGCTCGAGCAGCTGGTGGACTGCCAGCCGGTGTGCCCGCTGTCCACGATCGGCGGGGTGTCGGTGTCGGTGTCGGTGTCGGCGTCGGTATCGGTATCGGTGTCGGTGTCGGTGTCGGCGTCGGCGTCGGCGTCGGCGTCGGTGTCGGTGTCGGTGTCGGTGTCGGCGTCGGTGTCGGTGTCGGCGTCGGTGTCGGTGTCGGTGTCGGTGTCGGTGTCGGTGTCGGTGTCGGTGTCACCGCCCGAGTCGGTGCCGCATCCGCCCGGGACCGTGCCCAGCGCGAGCAGCAGCGCGAGAAGCAATCCAGCGCTTCGTGTCATCCCGTGCCTCCACCTTCGATCCGTGACCGGAGGACGATAGCGAAAGCCTTCAGATCTGGCTAGGGTTTTTCTGCGGCTTTGGCGTGGCAATCCGTGCAGCCAGTGCCCGCGCCGAGCACCTGGTGGCAGCCGATGCACTGACGGTGGTACGCGGCCTCCAGCCGCGGCTTGTCCTGTCCGGCCCCGGCCTCGGGACCGTGGCAAGACGAGCAGGGCGGCGGACGCTCGCCCACGGGCGAGTGGTGATGGCAGGCCTGGCAGGGCACCGGGGTCGCGCCGTGGAAGCGCCGGGCCAGCCGGCTGCCGCCCACCAGATCGAGGTAGAACGCGGCCACGTCCCGGTGAGGTACGCGGGCGGGTCGGTACCGGTCGGCCAGGGATTCGATCACCACCTCCTCCGGGAACCGGTCCGAGCTCTCGGGCAGCTCGGGCAGCTGTGGCAGCTCCCGGGGCCGCGGAGCGCCCGCGGCATCGACCGGGGACGGGCCGCGGTGGCAGACCCGACATGCGGTTCCTGCCCGCGACGAGGGCAGCAGGTGGTGACAGGAGGCGCAGTCGCTGTCGCTCATCGCGCGGGCCCGGTGACAGCCGATGCAGCTGCGCTCCGAGGTGGTGCTGTGGTGCGCCTGTGACAGGGTCACGCCATTGCCCCCTGGATCGCCGAGCAGGGTGTGGCACTCGCCGCAGGGCTTCAGGGTCTGGTGGTGACATACCGAGCAGCGGTCGGACACTGATTCATGGCGCTCGTGGTCGAAGTACACAGCGCGCGCGGTCGCGTCCCCCCTGGCCTGGATCCAGATCAGATCCGGCTGCCCGCGCATCAGCCGCGGGATCTCGGACAGCCTCTCGATCGCCTTCCGCGTCTCGGCGTCGTGGCAGCCGGCGCACCGCACCGGGCCGGACTCTCCGAACCCGGCGCGTTCCAGGTGGCAGCCCACGCAGCTCAGGTGGACCGCGTTGCGGAGCGAGGGAACACGATCCACGTCGCGCGTGCCGTGGCAGTCGGCGCAGGCGCTCTCCCGGCCCTTGCCGGACACGAGCTTGCGGGCCTTCTCGCTGTAAACGTGGTGACAGCTCTCGCAGCGATCCTGCTCGGCGATCACGTGGCGGGCGTGGAGCGAGCGGTCGAGGTGGATCGGGCTGCGGCCGGAAGCCGGGAGCGCCTGCCGCAAATGGCACTCACCGCAGGTGACCGGCCCGCTGCGCTCGCCATCGGACAGCCGCCGCTCATGGCAGTCCAGGCAGACGGCGTGGTACGCCTCCCGGGCCGCGTCGATGTCCTCGAGGTCATCGGTGCCGGCCAGGCGCGGGAGGGGGCGCCCCCTGTGGTCCGCGCTGTGGCACGGGGTGCAGTGTTGCATGCCCAGGGCCGCGGTGTGGCGTGCATGATCGAACAGCACGGCCGGCCGTTCCGCAGCCCCGAGGTCGGGCGGCAGCTCGAGCACGACCAGCGCGGGATCGGCCTGCCGGGGCGGCGCAGGCTTCTCGCAGGCCAGGCTGGCGGCGAGCAGGACCGTGAACCACAGGGTGCATCGACGGCTCACGGCGAAGGCTATCTCCCGGCGTCGTGGCAGAGCGTGCAGAATCCCGTGTCGTGGCAGACCCGGCAGCGGCCGAGCTCGCCGCTGTACCCGCCCGCGATCGCCCGGCCGTGGCGCTGACGCCAGGCGCCGCGGTGGTTGAGCGGCTCGGTCTCCCGGTGGCAGCGGATGCAGTACGCCTCCACGTGGCACGTGGTGCAGCGCTTCCGGTCGGTGTCGGCGCGCAGGCCGTGGCCGCGCATCCGCCAGAAGCTGCCGTGGTCGCGCGGACGGGTGCGCTGGTGACAGCCGCGACACTGTCCCTCGCGATGGCAGTCCTCGCAGCGCTCGCCGTGGCGCTCGACCGCGCGCACCCGCTGCGTCCGTCCATGGCGCCGCACCCAGCCGCGGTCGTGACCGGATGGCTTGAAACGGGTCGCCTCCCCGTGGCAGCCGGCGCAGCTCGCCTCGATCTGGTTGCTGCGGTGGCAGTGCGCACAGTGCACGGCATCCGGGGTCGCGGGCCGGGCGCCCGGCCGCGACAGGTCGCCGTGGCAGCGCGCGCAATCCTGCTCCTGGTGCCGGGCGTGAGAGAACCTCACGTGGCGCGTGGTCAGCACTCCGCCCGCGCCGCCGGGGTGCGCCCGGGGTGGCGTGTCGTGGCAGTCGGTGCAGACCTCGGCGTTTACCGGCAGGTGGAACCGGCCGCCCTCGGCCAGAGTGTGGCAGTCGGCGCACTCCACGCCCTCTGACAGGTGCCGCGCGTGGTCGAACCAGTGGTCGCCAAACGCGAGCGCGGCGGCGGCGAGCACCGAGCACAGCACGGCCGCGCCGATTCGCACCGTGCTCCACGCTCGCCGTCCCATGCCGCTCCTCCTAGATCCGCTGCCCGATGGTCACGGAGAGCCGGTGCGCCAGCACGTCGTAGATCTCCAGCTCGTAGTCGACCGCGAGGTAGAGCCAGGGCACCGGGAAGATCCGTCCCCGTCCGAACACGGTGTACACGCGCGTTTTCTCGTTGTCGTCCAGCAGGTAGTCGTACTTGTACAGCGAGTACTGCCCGCCGGCGGAGAGCCGGAGAAAGTTGGGGATGCGGTAGCGAATCTCACCGCCGCCCGCGACCACCAGGGTGTCCTGCTCCGCCGACAGGGTGTTCCACAGGTCGCCGTGGACCTCGATCCGCAGGCCATCGACGAGCAGGTCATCGACCGAGAGGCCGAGCGCCTCACGCACGTACCCGTGGTTGAACTCCGAATCCTCCACGGTGGTTCCGAGCAGGCGCGCCGCGGTGTCCGAGTAGAGGAACACGTCGTCGGCCAGGCGCTGGCCCAGCCACAGCGCGACCTTGTGATGCGGCCTGGACGGACCTAGCAGCGCCACGAAGGGCGAGGCCGACGTGGGCACCCGCTCGATGGTGGCCACCTGAACACGATACCTGAGGTGTCCCTCGAAGCCGACCTCGTCGAGATGGGCCAGGATCGACATCGAGAGGCTGCGCGGCCGCTCGTCGAGCCACACGAAGGCTGCCTTGAGGTGCAGCAGCTCGAGGAGATCCTGCCGGAGCACGAGCGCGGCCTGATGCGCTGCCTCGGTCCCGTCGTCGCCAGCCTCGCCCCAGAACTGGTACGCGGCCGTGAGCCGGGTGCTCCCGGTGAGCCGCCCGGTGGCTGCGGCGCCCGCTTGCTGGGCGTCCCACCACTCGGTATCTCGATCGAAGAAGCGGACCGGCAAACCGCCGTAAGCCTCTAGCCGCAGGCGCCGGTCAAGGAAGCGCAGCTCGAGCCTGGCGCCGTCGAGGTGTGCGGGCAGCGGGCCGTCCACGTACTGCCGGCCGATGCGCAGTCGCTCGAGCGGTCCGAGGCGGGTCAGATCCGCGTGCGCCCGGTACAGGTACCCGTGGAGCACCGGGCTCTGGGTGTCGCGCACGTCCTGGACCCGCTCGGCCGGACGCCGGCCGTCGATGTCCTGACGCAGGTCGCCGGACAGCGACAGGCCGAGGTGGCCCCACGGTTTCTCCACCAGGTCGAGGTCCGCGGTCTGGAGGAAGTCCTGGTCCTGGCCTGCATCCTCGGTGAGGATACGGGCGAGGAAGCGGATCCGGGTCTCGCCGTCGAGCCGGAGGCTGTCGCTCTCCCAGGCCCGCGTCTGCCCGGGCATCAGCGCCAGCGCCAGCACCAGCAGCGCCGGCGCCGCGCGGAGCATCCCTACTCGCCGTGGCAGCACTTGCACTTCTTCAGCTCGGGACGATCCTTGTAGCTCTTGTGGCACTTGCGGCACTGCTCGTGGAAGGCGTCCTTGAAGCCGCGCGCGTCGTTCTCCGGGTTCCTCTGCTTGGCCTTGATGTGGCAGGCGCCGCACCGCTTCGGCGTCTCGCCGGGCTTGGCGGTGTGGTGGCACTTGAGGCAGCCCAGGTCCGGCATCTCGGCGTGCTTGAGGTGGGTGAATCGCGGGACCTTCTTGTCCTTGCCGTTGGTGTCGATCGCGCATTCGACCGGGCCCTTGTCCGCGGCTCCCGCGGCCACGGTCAGGCCCACGGGGAGCAGCAGGGCGATCGCGAGCCATGCGGCGGTGGCGGCGGGCCTGCTCATCATCGTCTCCAGGGTCTGATGCTCATGGATACCCGATGCCGGCCTGTCTTGGCAACTCCGTCCTCCCGTGTTAGCGATGGGCTCGGTACCCACCGGGAGAGAGCATGCGCCAGCATTTCGACGTGGTGATCGTGGGCAGCGGGTTCGGCGGCGCGATCCCGGCCCTGCGCCTGGCCGAGGACGGCCGCAAGGTGCTGTGTCTCGAGTGGGGCAAGCGCAACACGGCCCGGGATTTCAAGCAGACGTACAACCTGGAGTACCTGCTCGACCTGTACACCACCCGCAACAACGCCAGCTTCGACTTCTTCGTGCGCTACGCCAAGACTCTCGGCGGCGGCTCGGTGATGTTCTCGGGTGCGATGTATCGTAGCCCCACCGAGGTCTTCGAGTACGTGGACCGCAGCGGGTATCGGCCCTGGCCCGATGGCGTAAACCGCCAGGTACTGGAGCCGTACTACGACAGGGTCGAGGAGAAGCTGAAGATCAACCAGGTCAGCTGGGACCAGGTGCCGCGCTCGGGCGGGATGTTCGCCAGGATGCTGAACAAGATGGGCCTGACCTGCGACCGCGGGCGGTACAACTACGTCGACTGCAAGCAGTGCGGGTTCTGTGAGGCCGGCTGCATCTTCGATCGCAAGGTGACGCTGCTGCACACGTACATCCCCGAGGCCGAGGCCCTCGGTGCCGAGTTCCGCACCGAGTGCCTGGTCACGCGGCTCAATCCCAAGGGCGCGCTGTACGAGGTGCACTACCGCGACGCGGCCGAGTGGGAGCGCTCGGTCACGGCCGACGTGGTGGTGCTCGCCGGCGGCGCGGTGGAGACGCCTGCGATTCTGCTGCGCTCGAAGAACGACCTGCCCGGACTCTCGGACCAGGTGGGCCTGAACTACAACAACAACGGCGACATCGCCTTCGGCTGGCTGCTGCCCGAGGGACAGCCCGACTACCACCTGTACATGGGCCGCGATAACTCGGGCATGATGTGCTACGCCTTCTGGGACGACCACAAGGTGACCTTGCACCCGGGCGGCCCACCGCCGGCCGTGATCGCGGGCCTCGAGCTGCACCGCAAGGGCAAGCTCTCCTGGGGTCTCGAGCACAAGGAGGTGATGCGCAACTACTACGACGGCCGGATGGTCATCGCCCTGGCGATCGGCCTTATCGACAGCAACGGCACGGTGACCCTCGACGGCAGCGGCCAGCCCGTGCTCGACTTCCCGATGAACGATTACCTGCGAGGCTACATCGCCCGCGTCGAGGGCATCGCGCAACGGATCGCCGACGCCAACGGCGCCGAGCTGATCAACACCGGGCCGGACGGGTACGAGCACGGCGACGCGCACCCTCTCGCCACCTGTCGTATCGCGGGCGACCCGGGAAAGGGAGTCTGCGACCCCACGGGAAAAGTGTTCGGCTACGACCGGCTGTACGTGGCGGACGGCGCCTCGATTCCGGCAGGCACCGGCGTCAACCCGGCACACACCATCGCGGCCAACGCCGAGCGCATCGCCGCGCACATCGTGGAAAACACATGAGCGACGGGACGAACCCGCAGCCGGGGCTCGACCGCCGGCGCTTCCTCGAGCTCGGGGGCACGCTGACCTTCGGTTCCGTCGTGGCCGCGCTGCTGTTCCAGGCGCCGCTGCGCAAGGCCGTCGCCTCGCTGGTCTACCCCGAGCCGGACTACACCCCGCTCGACGGCGCGTGCATCGAGGCGCAGACCGACGAGGAGCGTACGGTGGCCGCGATCGTGGACACGGTGGTGCCGGGTTCGAAGTCGGACCCGGCGGGGATTCCGGGCGCGCTCGACTGCTGTGCGCTGAACCTGATCTACGACGCCTTCTATCCCTTCGTGGATTCGTTGCCCGTGATCCTGCCGATGGTGGACAGCTTTGCCGAGCGGGACCATGGCTTGCCCTTCCGGGAGTGCGATCTGGATCAGCGGACCGGTGTGCTGAGCGAGGTGGAGGAGCTGCTGCCCTTCATCCGGCTGGCGTATCGCTTCATTCGCAGCGCCTTCTACGGCGCGGCGTACACGATGCGAGGCACGCACTACGTGAAGTGGCCCGGGCCGAACCTGGGGTACCAGGAGCATCCGGACTTCAGCTTCCGCGAGGCGGTGAGCCGGGAGCTGACCGAGGATGGGAATCTGCCATGAGGGGGAGCGCGTTCACGTTCACGTTCACGTTCACGTTCACGTTCACGTTCACGTGCGCGTGCACTTTTGTTGGGTGCACGGAGGAGCTGGCAGACGGGGTGGCCGGGGTGGAGCGATGCGATGCGTGTCATGATCGGGCCGAGCTGAATGCGGTGATATCGGATCTACCGCAGTCGGAGCGGGCGCGGGATGCAGGGCGAGGGCTGGTCCGCAAGTCGGTGCTGATCATGTCCGAGACCAGGAGATTCGATCTGGCGTTCCCGCGGCGCGGGAGCCACTACCCGATGGGAGTCGACGAGTGCACGGGCTGTCACCCGGTCAGCTCGCAGGGGCTGCGGCACGGGGTGACGCAGTACCCGCTGGCGATCCGCGAGGCCGTCTTTGCGGGAGGCACGGACTGCGCCAGCCAGTGTCACACCTGGCTGCCGACCGCGGCCACGAGCACGGGCTTCACGCCGGCCGCGGGCGCTGCGCCGAGGTACACCGGCAGCTTCCGGCCGTACGACCTGCTGATGGCCGCGGACAACGCGCACTCGCGGATCTTCAAGCAGGGATACCGCGGCGGGCGTGACGGGCTGCGTGTCGCCGTGATCCAGCCGGGCTGCGGCGGCTGCCACACGGTGAAGAACGAGTATCACGGCACGATCACGAACTGCCTGGACTGCCACGCCTTTGGCGAGCTGATGAGCCCGCGCCACCAGGGCGCGATCCAGGACGTCATCGATCACCGGGAAGAGCTGGATCCGGGTAACGCCGGACAGACCGCGTGCATGTACTGCCACGCCTTCGGCGACGAGCCGTCCAGCCTGCCCAATGGCGCGTGCTACAACTGCCACGTCAGCGCGCACCTGATCGCCGACGACGAGGGCCGGGCGCACTTCTGGCCGCACTGAGCGTTCTCGTTGTTCCGGTCCGCTTGTGGACCGGCTTCCCCCAAACTGGTATGCTGCCTGCATCGAGCGGCGACCCAGGGAGACAGTGATGCGGTGGCTGGTGCCGGTCCTGGTCTTGGTGCTGGCCTTGGGCGTGGTGCTGCAGTCAGGCTGCGCCGGATCCGGGGAGGGCGACGCGGACAGCGACGTCGATACGGATGTGGACGGCGACACGGATGTGGACAGCGACACGGACGCCGATACCGACACGGACTCCGACACTGACACGGACGCCGATGCTGACACGGACTCCGACACTGACACGGACTCGGACGTGGATGCGGACGGGGACGGGGATGCGGAGCTCGACCTCTGGGAACCCAGCGACGGCAGCGGCGACGTCAACGACTACGGCGACGTCAACGGCGACGGCGGTGACGCGGACTCGGATGCGGATGCCGACGCGGATGCGGATGCCGACTCGGATGCGGATGCCGACGCGGATGCGGATGCCGACGTGGACGCGGATGCCGACGTGGACGCGGATGCCGACGCGGACACGGATGCAGATGCTGACGCAGATGCCGATGCGGAAATAGGCAACATGATCGGCTGCGGACGGTCCACCAGCGACCAGGGGCCGTGGCCGCAACCTCCCGCGGATGGACCGTGTGCGGGATATGTCCCGGGTTCGGATCCGCGGGGCTCCTTCTGCGACTGCCTGGCCCTTCCGGGCTGCGACCGGCCGTACGTGGTGGCGCACGCCGGCGGGACCTTCCTGCCCAACAAGGCCAACCGCATCGCAACCTATGACGAGAATTGCCCCGAGGGCATGGACTTCGTGGAGACCGACGTGCAGATCACCGCGGACGGCGATGCGATCTACCTCCACGACGACACCTTCTGGGGCCGTAAGGTGTCCGAGATGACCGTGGCCGAGATCAAGCAGATCGACGGCTCGGTGATCACCTTGCGCGAGAGCTACGAGTGGGCCGAGACCCACCGGGTGTTCTTCATGCAGGACTTCAAGGCCGACGCTGCGATCATCCCGCTGGCCGTGGCCCAGACCGAGGCGGCGGGCATGCTCGACCGGGTGGTGTTCTTCGGCAGCAGCGGCGAGATGGACCAGGTCAGGCAGGCCAATCCGCTGGCCTGGCGCATGGAGCGCGTGGGCAGCGCCGAGGAGGCCCGCGCAGCGGCCGACGACCCGGACCCGTACCTGATCGCGATCCACGGGGACGTGGAGTACACCGACGCGGCCCTCGTGAAATACCTCCACGACCGCGGCAAGCGCTACCTGGTCGACATCATCAAGAGCGGCCCGATCTGCGGCAGCATGTTCAGCCAGGGGGTGGATCTGGTGGAGACCAACTTCGTGGATGTCTGCGCCGGTGAGATCGACCAGTACGCCTCGCCCTGACAGGGGGCCGGACCTCCGTCCCCAGGCCGGAACTCAATAAAGTTAAATCAAAACTTGACGAAATTAAGAATTAAGTTAAAGTTGATCTGAGTAAAGTTAAAGGAGGCCCGGGGCCATGGAGCGCAGGCCGAGCTGGACCGAGGGTTTGGACGAGGAGGATCTCGGCTTCATCAAGCGCTTCGTTTTGGCCTCGGGCTCGCTCAAGGACACGGCCCGGATCTATGGCGTGAGCTATCCCACGGTGCGGCTGCGACTCGACCGGCTGATCGAGAAGATCAAGGTGCTGGAGGGCAGCCGCGATGCCGGACCGCTGGAGCAGGCGCTGCGCGCCAAGTACGCCGAGGGCAGGATCGACCGGGCCACGATGAAGGCCCTGCTGGCCGCGTACCGCAAGGAGCAGGGGAGCTTAGGATGAGAAGGGCGGCAATGATCGCAGCCGCGATGCTGCTGGCCGGACCGGCCCTGGCCGGGCAGGTGCTGGCCGAGCTCGCGCCCGAGCCGAGCACGGTATCGGGCCGCGCCGGACAGCGGACCACGGTCACGGTGCTGACCATGGAGCGACCCGGGATCACGAGCCAGCGCTACGCCGTGCAGGGCAGGGTGCAATACCGGGGCGTGGAGGGCCAGGGCCTGCTCGAGACCTGGAACTTCTTCAAGGGGGGCAGCCAGCGATACTACTCCCGCACCCTGGGCGAGGGTACCCTGGCGCCGCTCGAGGGCGCCTCGGACTGGCGTGCCTTCTCGCTGCCCTTTGCGATTGTCGGCGACGATCTGCCAGCGCCCGAGCGCATCGTGCTGAACGTGGTCTTGCCGGGCCGCGGCACCGTGGAGCTGGATGCGGTGCACCTGGTGCAGTTCACTGATCTCGAGGATCCGACCGCCGCACCCGGCCAGTGGTGGGGCGGGGCCCAGGCCGGGCTGATCGGCGGTATCGGCGGCGCCCTGCTCGGCTGCCTGGGCGGGCTGCTCGGCTGGCTCTCCTCCAGGGGCAGGGCGCGGCGCCTGGTGCTGGGCCTGATGCGGCTGCTGATCGTGCTCGGCCTGGTCTGCCTGGCGCTCGGCCTGTTCGCCGCGCTCGACGGACAGCCGTATGCGGTGTACTATCCGTTACTGTTGCTGGGGGGCATCATGGTGCTGGTGCTCGGCGGCCTGTTCAGGGCAACGCGCCGCCGCTTCGAGGAACTCGAGCTGCGCCGGATGCGCGCGCAGGATGCGTGAGGAGGCCTGATGGCTGCGAAGAAGAAGAAGCCGGCCCCAAAAAAGAAGTTGAAGAAGCCCACGGCCAAGAAGAAGAAGCCCGCGGCCAAGAAGAAGAAGCCCGCGGCCAAGAAGAAGAAGCCCGCGGCCAAGAAGAAGAAGCCCGCGGCCAAGAAGAAGAAGCCCGCGGCCAAGAAGAAGAAGCCCGCGGCCAAGAAGAAGCCCGCGGCCAAGAAGAAACCCGCGGGCAGGGGCAAGACCGAGATCCTCTGGTTCAGGTACGGAGGCTTCAAGAAGGCCGAGGGTCGGCTCAAGGCCGACAAGCGCCACGGCACCTGGATCTGGTGGCACATGAACGGCGTGCGTGCCTGCCAGGGCGAGTACGTGGACGGCGTCGTGCATGGGCCGTGGACCTGGTGGCACGACAACGGCGTGCGCAGCCGCGACGGCCAGTACGTGCACGGCAAGGCCAAGGGCAAGTGGGCCGCCTGGGATGAGGACGGCGATGCGATCGCGCTGGAGGCGGGTCTGCGCCGTCAGGTGGTGATCGGCCGGTCCGACCAGTACCCGGACTTCTGGGACGGGCCGCACGACCTGAACCCGGACTGGATGACCGACGTGCCGCCTACCGGGTGGCTCGAGGGCAAGCACTGGGACCGCGAGGAGTTCTTCACTCTCGACTGGGATCCCCACGATCCGTTTGCCGAGGACGGCGCCCGGCGCGGCGACCGCAAGGTCGGCGCCTGGGTCGAGCTCGACCGCTGGGGCGGCCGCGCTGCCGGCAAGTACGCCAAGGGCGTGCGCGAGGGCAAGTGGACCTTCTGGTGGGTCCACGGCAAGAAGCGCAAGGAAGGCAAGTACCGCTCCGGCCTGATGCACGGCGCCTGGAGCTGGTACGACAGCCGCGGCGAGCTGATGCGCAAGGCGCAGCTCAAGGACGGCGTGCCCCACGGCGACTGGTTCGGCTGGGCCCAGAAGGGCAAGTTCCGGGACGGTGAGCGGATCGGCCGCTGGGAGACCGACGAGGTCGGCGAGTACCAGGACGGCGTACGGCACGGCCACTGGGAGGCGCGGCACGAGAACGGCCGGCTGGAATGGGCCGGCGAGTACGACCGCGGCCTCAAGACCGGCTGGTGGAAGAGCTGGGACCGCGCCGGCAACAAGCTCGCCGAGGGCGAGTTCCGCGCCGGGATCCGTGACGGGGAATGGACCTACTGGCGCGGCGGACGCCGGGCCACGCTGACCTTCAAGGAGGGCGCGCTGGTCGGCTGAACCCGCCCCGCCTCGCACTGTTACAGCGGCGTTACAGTTCGCGGCCCGGCCGGCCGGATCCTTTTTGCCGCACATCCGTCAGTACCAGCCAGAGGGACCTTCAAACCGGTCCCGCGGCCGCGTCCGCCGGTGCCCGAGGATCAGCGGCGTGCGGCTTCGGGGCGGTAGGCGGAGGTAGTGATGGACGGCAAGCAGTCAGCCAGCGCTGGTCGGCGAGAGTATGCGTACAACGAGATCCGGCTGATCCTGGAGCGGGCGCGCCGCACCAAGCTGCTCACCCGCGAGCAGGAGGGTGCGCTGGCCCGGCAGCTCGAGAAGGGCAAGAGCCTGGTGAACTGGGCGGTGAGCTCGACGCCGATCCGGCTGCGCAATCCGGTCGGCCGCCCGCCCGTGCCCGAGCAGGTCGAGACCGCGATCGCGGAGTTGCTCGAGCTGCGCACCCGGATCAACCGGTGCGAGAACGAGCGCGAGCGCTGCGAGCGACTGGCCCGCGAGGGCACCGGTCCGGAGCGGGCCACGCTCCGACGCATCGCCGCCGGGGCGGCGAGCAAGCTGCGCCGGATCGAGTCTCGCGTCGGCGGCACGGCCGGGCAGATCAGGGCGCTGTGCGACGAGATCGAGACCGGGCGGAGGCTGGCCCAGCAGGCGCGCGTGCAGATGTTCGAGGCCAACCTGCGGCTGCTGGTCAAGCAGGCCCGCAGGTACAACGGCCGTGGCCTGCCGATGATCGATCTGATCCAGGAGGGCGGCATCGGCCTGCTGACCGCGGTGGAGAAGTTCGACTACCGCCGGGGCTTCAAGTTCTCCACGTACGCGGTGTGGTGGATCCGCCAGGCGATGGCCCGCGCCCTGGCCGACAAGCGGCGCGTGATCCGGCTCCCGGTGCACATGAACGAGACCCTGACCCAGCTGTGGAAGGCCGAGCAGTGGCTGACCCAGAAGACGGGCCGCCGGCCCGGCGTGGAGCAGATCGCCGAGGCCCTCGGCCGCGATCGCGACACCGTGGAGCTGGCGATGCTCTCTGCCAAGCTGCCGACCTCGCTGGAGCAGCCGATTCGCGACGAGGACGGGCTGCGGGTCAAGGAGGTGCTGCCGGACCAGACCACCCCGCGCCAGGACGACCTGGTCGAGCGGCTGGAGGTCGCCCGGCGCGTCTCCGAGATCCTCGAGAGCCTGCCGCCGCGGGAGCGCGACGTGATCGAGCGGCGCTTCGGTCTCAACGGGTACGAGCCGCACACCCTGGGCCAGATCGGACGGGCCTACGGCCTGACCCGGGAGCGCATCCGGCAGATCGAGGCCAGCGCGCTCGACCGGCTCAAGCACCCCACCCGCCTCAAGGAGCTGGAAAAGCTGCTATAGGGACGGATCTAACTAATTCACTTTTGAGCTTGACTACCAGGAGATCATTGACCATTCTGTGCGAACTATGCCTCGTCGAGCTCGACCTCACGTGACCGGCGGTCTGTTCCATGTGATCTGCCGGTTCTTCGACAAGAACAGCTTCTTGGATGTCGAAGGCGCTCGCCCGCGATATCTCGAGAGCCTTTCGACAGCGCTGTCCCGGAGCGACGCGAGGTTGCTCGCCTACTGCCTGATGTCCACTCATGTCCATCTGGTGCTCCAGCTCGGCCGCCGCCCGCTCGGCAGCTTCATGCGCACCGTCAACGCACCGTGGGCGATGTGGCTCAACAGGGTGACGGGTCGAATCGGGACGACGCTGGCCGATCGGCCGACCAGCGTGCTGTGTGACAGCGAGATGTACATTCTCGAACTCGTTCGCTACGTCCACAACAATCCCGTGCGCGCGGGTCTTGTCGACCGTGCCAGTGCCAGTAGCTGGTCGAGCCAGCGAGCCTATCTCGGACTGGACGAACCGCCGGATTGGCTGGATATCGAACCGGTCCTGCTCCGATTCGACGACGACGTGGAGGCCGCGAGGAAGGGCTTTGCCGAATTCGTCGATGACGGGCGATTGCAGCCGCGGAACCCGGAGCTTGCGGGCGAGCTCTCCCGGGAAGCTCTCCGCAAACTCCGGAACCTGGTGAACGGCACCGTAGAGCTTTCCTACCCGGTCTTGGGCCCAGATGAATTCGTGCGGACGGCTTTCGGCGAGCAGGTGGTCGCCGTCGAGGATCAGAGACAGTTCGCAGACGTGTCCATTGGTGCCCGTGATGTGCTGATAGCTGTTTGCGATGAACTCGATTTGGATGCGGGGATTGTGCTGTCCCGGGTCAGATCGCGGCCGGTGACTCGCGTGCGTCGTCTCGTGGCCTGGGTCTGGTGCGAACGCCTCGGTCGGACGCAGATGACCATTGCAGATCTGTTTGGAATCAGACCGAGCGCAGTGACGATGATGCTGAACAGGATGAGGAGCAACGGTGAGGCCGCGCGAGAGAGGGATCTCCTCGAACGGATTCTTCGGCGCCTGCGGCGGCGCCTGATCCAGCTCCTCGAGGAGCAGTCGACCGACAGGAATCTCGACGGTGGCCAGGTATTGCTACTGCAGCGGCTGCGGGCCATTGATGAGAGGCTGTTCGGTCCCAGGATCTATAATAGTGGAAAATCAGATACATAGAGAGCAAAAGTGAATTAGTTAGATCCGTCCCCGAGTGGAGGTAACCATGGACTACCTGAAGCAGAGCTTCCTCGGAAACTCGCTGCTGGACTGGCTGATCACGCTGGCCGTGATCGTCGGCTCGCTGATCGTGGCCAAGCTGCTCTACTGGTTCTTCGGCAACGTCGCGCGCAAGCTGACCAGCAAGACCGAGACCCGGCTCGACGATATCATCGTCGACATGGTCGAGGAGCCGATCGTGTTCGCCCTGGCCCTCGGCGGCATCTGGTACGGCATCAGCATGCTCACGTTGCCCGAGGGCGTGGATCAGTGGATCGCCAAGGTCTCCGAGATCCTGATCGTGCTCAGCGTGGGCTGGCTGATCGTGCGGCTGTTCGACGCGCTGGTCAAGGAGTACATCGTCCCGCTGACCGAGAAGACCGAGACCGACCTCGACGACCAGCTGCTTCCGGTGGCGCGCAAGGGCGTCAAGTTCATCATCTGGGGCCTGACGATCGTGGTCGCGCTGAACAACGCCGGCTACGACGTGGGAGCGCTGCTGGCCGGCCTGGGGATCGGCGGTCTGGCCCTGGCCATGGCGGCCAAGGACACGGTGTCGAACATCTTCGGCGGCTTCACCATCTTCACCGACCGTCCGTTCTCGCTGGGCGACCGGATCAAGGTAGCGGGCTTCGACGGCTCGGTGACCGAGATCGGCATTCGCAGCACCCGGCTGCAGACCCTGGCCGGAACGCAGGTCACCATCCCCAACCGCGAGTTCACCGACAATCCCGTCGAGAACGTGAGCAGTGAGCCCAGCCGCAAGATCTCCCTCGATCTGGGGCTGACCTACGACACCCCGCCGGACAAGATGCGGCGGGCGCAGGAGCTCCTGCGCGAGATCGTCAGCGGCAACGAGGGCACCGAGGAGAAGATCTTGTGCGCCTTCAACGGATTCGGCGACTTCGCGATGAACATCATGCTGATCTACTACATCACCAAGGGGGCGGACATCCTCGGCGTGCAGAACGAGATCAACCTGTCGATCCTCGACCGCTTCAACGGCGAGGGCCTGGAGTTCGCGTTTCCCACGCAGATGCTCTTCACCAAGACAGTCTAGCGCTAGCGCTGCAGGTGATACGTCACCGCGATTCGCTCGAAGTCGAGGATGCCGAGCATCCGTCGCAGCAGACCGGGATCGATTCACCACCACGTACCGTCCGTGCTCTGGCCAGAGCGGTACGGGATCAGAGTCATCCCCGGGTCGACCATCGCTCGAACCGGCGCCGGTGGTAACTGTGCCACGGGAGCACCTCGACGACCACGATCCGCTCGCGCGCTCGCTGCGCCACTCGTTCCAGCGCTCGCAGCGGATCGCGCAGGTGCATCAGCAAGCAGCCGACCGAGGCCACGTCCATCTGGCCCGGCGCCTCGGGGATCTCGTACGCGGTGCTGTGCACGAGCCGCGCTGGCGAGCCGAGGCGCTCGTGGCAGTACCAGTACGCGTTGGTGATCCGCTGGCCGTGCTCGCGCCAATGGCGGCGCTCGGCCTCGAGATCGCGGCCGGCCCGGGGTACCAGGTCCCAGTCGTGGGTGCCGGCCAGGTCGAACGAGATCACCTCGGCGCCCAGGTCCTCGAGGCTGAAGCTCAGGAAGCCGCTAGCCGCGCCGACGGCGAGCACCTGTACGCCCTGCCAGTCCGCGCCGCCGAGATAGCGCTGCACGCCGCGGCGCAGGTCCCACTCGCCGCGGATCACGCCCTCGCCCGGGAGCTCCACAGCGTGGTAGAAGTGGCAGTCCCCGCGGTCGCTGACGGACCGCGCCTAGGTAAATATCTCCATGCTCTCCCGCGTGGCTACGTTTTGGTTGCGGACCGGAATCGCGCGGGCAATCTAGCACCGGGTCGGAGCGCCAGCAAGCGGTGGGCTGCCTGGCTGCGTCCGGGTTTCCGATGTGCTTTGGGCCTCGCTGGGATCATTGACAGAGAGGTGTCAGGGGTACGGCCGGCAACAACCACCAATGGGGAGGGCGATGAGAAGGACAGTCGGCTGCGCTTGACTCTATCGCCCTCGGCCCCGTACGCTGGTCCTGATGTCGAGATTGAAGCTCACCCGCCCCCTGGTCTTCTTCGACCTGGAGGGCACGGGCACCAACCCGCAGACCGACCGCATCGTCGAGCTGGCCGCGGTGAAGCTGCATCCAGATGGACGGCGTGAGGAGAAGTGCCGCCGCTTCAATCCGACCATCCCCATCCCGGCCGCAGCGACCGAGATCCACGGAATCACCGACGAGGACGTCAAGGACGAGCCCGCCTTTGCTCGCGTGGCTGGCGGCGATCAGGGCATTGCCGCCTTCTTCTCTGGCTGCGACCTGGCCGGGTACAACGTGCTCGGCTATGACATCCCGCTGCTGATGGCAGAGTTCGAGCGAGCCGGTGTGTCCTTTGACCTCTCCGGCGTGGCCATCATCGACGCCTTCAAGATCTTCATCAAGCGCGAGCCCCGCGACCTGGCCGGCGCGGTGCGGTTCTTCTGCGGCAAGGAGCTGGAGGGCGCCCACGGTGCCGCCGTGGACGTGCAGGCCACGATCGACGTGCTCGAGGGCCAGCTCGAGCGGTACCCGGACCTGGCAGACACGCCCCTGGACTTGGACGACCGGGATCCGGATAACGTGGATCTCCAGGGCAAGCTGCGCTGGGTCAAGGGCGATGTCACGATCAACTTCGGCAAGCACAAGAGCCGAACGCTACGTCAGGTGATGGAGGAGGAGCCCAACTACCTGCGGTGGATGTTGAAGAAGGGGATTGCCGCGGACGCGGCCGAGGTGCTCAAGGCGGCCATCGCTGGGGAGTTCCCTTCGCGTCCGGAGGATCCCCAGGAGCCATGAACGCGATCGTCATTGACGATCCACCTCCTCGGGCGACCTTGCCTGATGCCTGACTGGTCCGTGTACATCGTCCAGGGCCGCACAGGACAGCTCTATACCGGGATTGCCACCGATGTTGAGCGCCGGGTAGAGGAGCACAACAGCTCTGCCCGCGGATCCAGGTGGTGCCGTGCGCATCGGCCGGTGAGGCTGGTCTGGCAGCGACAGGTCGGGACCAGAAGCGCAGCGTCCAGGCTGGAGGCCAAGATCAAGAAGCTCGAGCGGGCGGACAAGTTGTTGTTGATAGCCGGGTGAGTCGCTACCCCTCAATGCCTGTAGCTCGGGAGCGCGAGGGCGCCGGCCCTCGCACTGGTCGATGTTCTTGAAATGAAGAGTCGATGATGACCACCGAGCTCGAGCCCTGGGCCCAGGTCCGCGTCCGAGGCCTCAGCCGAGGCCTGCTAGCACCCCCGAACCTCCGAGCTGCAGGCTTGTGTGGGTAAAAAATTCGAGATCAGAATCATGGAGCCAAGAGTTTTCGTTCGTCACCGTTTTCACAATTTGTACATTCATTTCGTTACGGCAAACACATGTTTGAACACTTGTCTAAATGCCGCATCACCACTCTATTACTCTTGACTACCGTCTTTCCAACCCTCATCCTGGACTTGTCATGACCACGGGCAATAGGTCAGCTCACAAGAATGTGACGGTTGGTTTTTTCCAGCACTGCGAGAGCCAGAAGAACTGCCAGCCCGAGGAGGGAACATGAAGACTGGAACCACCAGATCGCAAATCCCCTCATGTATGCTGGCGGCTGTGTTTTCCGTGGCCCTGGCTCTCGGTTGCGATGGAATCGAGTTCGGTGGCGACTGTGAATCACACTTCGATTGCAAAGCAGGCCAGTGCTGCGTCGCCGGCGACTGTATCCTCTCGGGCGAGATCCAGTGCGCTGGAGCCGACTCCGACGCCGACACCGACGAACCAGAGGTCATTCCGGATGGCTTCTGCAGCCAGGATGGCTGGTGCTGGCAGAACCCGATTCCCTTCGGAGGCGATTTCTACGACGTGTGGGCACACTCGCCTGACCAGGTCTGGATTGCCGGTGAGCAGGGCACGCTCCTGAAGCTCGGGGAAGAAGGCTGGGAGCGTCAGCACACAGGAACCGAGAGCTACCTGCTGAGCGTGTGGGCGTACGACCAGGAGCACGTCTGGGCCGTGAGCGGCCGGGGCGAGATCCTGTTCTCGGATGGAACAGCCTGGGCGCTCCAGCAGCAGCTTCAACACGGAGCGCTGAGCAATGTATGGGGCGCGGATCCAGAGCACGTCTGGGCAACAGTCAACAGCTCTTGGATCATGTTCTACGATGGCCAGTCCTGGACGGCTATCACCGGGGACTCGCCGTCGGACCAGATAGACGTCCACGGCATCGACGCACAGCACGTCTGGGTTGTGGGTGAGTTGGGGGACGACCACGATTCGATAATACTGTTCTTCGACGGAGCGAGCTGGACCGAACAGCATTCCTACACAGATGTCGATAATATTTGCCTCCGCGGAGTCTGGGCTTCCTCGGTCGACAGCGTATGGGCCGTCGGTATAGATAGCTATGCCGCACACTTCGACGGTGATACCTGGTCGCAGATCGACCTTGATATCGACGAGGGCAAGGTGAATGGTGTTTGGGCCCCGGACCGCGCGTACGCCTGGGCGGTGGCAGAGTCTTTTCCACTAGATCCGCAGAACAGTGGCGTGTTCCGACTCGATGCCGAGCTGGCTGAAGGTCACAACGTCCTGCGCGTTAAGCAGAAACTGAACTCGATCGCGGGCAGCGACCCGGCTAATGGCTGGGCCGTGGGAGAGAAAGGCAAGATCCTGCACTTCGACGGCGACCGCTGGTCGAGCGTTTCACGGCATGTGGCCACCCATACGCTGTACGATGTCTGGGGCACAGGTCCGGACCAGGTGTGGGCCGCAGGCGATGATGGTCTGCTGCGCTTCGACGGGCAACGCTGGACCCGTGTCGAGGCCAGCGCGGGTCTGCGCTTGAACGACGTGTTTGGCCTCGATGCCTCCGCAGTCTGGGCCACGCGAGGACTCACCTGGAACGGAAGTACCTGGCAGGTCACCGACGACGGCTTCGAGGCGTGCACGGCAATCTGGGTCTCGCCAACCCGGCAGCGCTGGTGCCTCGGCGCCGCCAGCATCACGTCCTGGGACGGTGCAGGGTGGGCCTCGCACGATCCGTGCACGCAGTACGAACTCCAAGACATCTGGGGCGCTGACGACACGCACCTGTGGATCACGTCCGATAATGGCACGATGTGCCGCTGGGATGGAGAGCGCTGGAAAAAGGAGGAATTCAACTCCTCGCATCCGATCAACGGCATCTGGGGATTGAACGATCACCATGTGTGGATCGTGGGCCGGGGCGGATTTGCGCGGCGCTGGAACGGCGAGGTCTGGGAGAGCCACAATGTGGAGGGATCCCCTGTCCTGCTGGCGGTATTCGTCGGCGCGGACGGGTGCGCCTGGGCCGTGGGAGAGGATGGGGTCGTGATACGCTGGGACGGTGTAGGCTGGAGCCAGATGGAGAGCGGCACCCGTAATGACCTGTTCGGAGTATGGGCGGCGACGGGTGGCCCGGTGTGGGCGGTCGGAAATGAGGGCACGATCCTAGCCCTGGACGAGTCCGGTCCTTGAGGCGAGAGCTCCAGCAGTTCGGATAGCGTTGCTTCGGCGCCCTCAGTGCCCCCAGGACGGCCGCGGGGCCTTCCTCGATCTCACCGATCCCAAAGTCCGGAGGGTCATCGGCGTGACCAAGAAGGAGCTCACGATTCCGACCCGCAGGTGGGACCGTGACATGGACCGCGGCGTTTGGTCCCAGACTCACAACGTGGGACGCCTGGCCCTCGAGGACGGCCGCTTCGGCGGCATCCTGTACACGCCATATCCATCGACGCGGCTTCTGGGGATGAAGGAGAAGCAGAACGTGGCCGTGTTCATGGACCCGGCGTCGCCGGCCATGTCCCTGCCGCTGCACGAGAGCGTCGAGCTCGAGGTCGAGGACAGGCGCGGTGTTCTCGAGAAGCTCGGAATCAGATGCTGAAGCTCTTCATCCGCCGTGGGCAGCCTCGAGCACATCGTCGAGCATCTTGATCAGCTGGTCCAGCTCGCCTCGCCTGAATAGATCAACGGGGCGGTCCATGCCTAGGGCCCGGTTCGGCGATCTGAACCACTGCCGGATCTCCTCGCCGGGATTGTCCGCGTCGGTCAGAGCGAGTAGCAGCGTGTACATCCGGTCCAGCTTGTGCCAGAATCTGCGCGCCTTTTTGCTTCGCGGCTTGACAAAGCGCCTTCCCCGCTTGAGCTGTTGCGAGACGGACTGCCGAGAGACGCCAAGCGCCCTAGCAAGGGTTGCCTGATCGATCTCCAGCTCATCGCAGAAGCCCTTGACGTCCACGCTTCCGTCCGGATCCACGAAGGGCGAGGCTGGCATGATCGTTCTCTCCAAGGCTCGGTGCATCTCGTTACCTCCTGGAGACAGTATGGATGAGCGGGAAGCATGTGTCAAGTAGCCATCAAGCAAAAGTAAAGTTGCAGTAAACTCGCGTGGTTGGCCGTTTCCAGTCTGGCAAGCCACCGTGAACAGCACTCCCGTATCTGTCCTTCCGCCACCTCTCTTTCTCCACCGGCCTCCAGCCCGTTCCCAGCGGCCGGGTCGCAACCGCAGCGCCAGCGCTAAGCAGCAGCGCTGTCACGGCCACTGCGCCCAGCGGCCTTAGCCGGGAACGGACTTCCGGCCTGCCTTCCCCTCCCCGCCGGGGGCTCGGCTTCGGTGAAGCCCCCGACAGGGAGGGGGAGAAGGAAGGAGAAAGAGAGATGGCTATCAGGAACAAGAGGAAACAGGCAGGCCAGGCCAGCAAGCCCTGCTCGGCTCGCACCGAGGTGTATTCCCGGGTCTGCGGCTTCTTCCGGCCGGTTCAGTCCTGGAACCGCGGCAAGCGCCAGGAGTTCGCGGAGCGGGTCGACTACGCGGTCAAGGCTGCGGTCAGGAGGTCGCGATGAAGACGCTCAACGACGCACTCGCAGCGATCGTCGAGGCCGGCACGCTCGAGGCTGACGAGGCTCGGGAGCGGTACGCACTGGCCATGGACATCGTGCTGGTGCAGCTTCGCAACCGGGAGTCGGACGAAGCCCGACAGGTACTGCACCAGGTCGTGGAGTTTCTGGCCGATCATATGCAGTAACCAGCGACAGTCGTCCGCTGTGGTATAATCGCTATCCATGGGGGGAACTCTCCAGCGCTCGGCGATCGTGGGTGTGCTTCTGTGCGCGCTGATCAGCCTGTCCTGCCGCGGTGCAGATAAGTACCGTAACTCCCACGCAGACTCTGACGTGGACTCGGACTCCGATGTGGACACGGATGTGGATTCTGACACCGATGTGGATACGGATACAGACAGCGACACCCGGCCGGAGGCGTACAAGGGGGTTTGCACCGTAGACGGCTGGTGCTGGCAGAATCCCTGGCCGCAGGGGAATGACCTGGAGGCGGTGTCTGCTGCGGATGCAAGCCATGTCTGGGCGGTCGGCGCGTTCGGAACGATCCTGTTCTGGGACGGCGAGCACTGGTGGGCGCAGGACAGCGGGAGCCGGGTTCAGTTCTCCAGCGTGTTCGCGATCGACCGAACCCACGTGTGGGCCGCGGACAGGGAGGGAGGCGTTCACTTCTTCGACGGGCAGACCTGGACGGTCCAGAACGTGGCCGGTTACTCCCCCATTGGATCGATCTGGGCGGCCGATCCCTCGAACGTCTGGGCAATACGCTCCCGAGATTCGTACTACTACTACAACGGTGAGACCTGGACGGATGCCGGCATCCCGTTCGAGGGATCGTCGGCGAGTGTCGAGGATATCTGGGGAACCGATGCGAGCAACGTCTGGCTCGCCGGAAACGGCTTGGCCCACTGGGACGGACGGTCGTGGCACGTGCTCGACGAGCCCGTCGAGCCGGGTGGGGACCATCGGGTGGATTGCGTATGGGCGGCCAGCCAATCCGACGTATGGGCTGCCGGTCTAACGGATGGTATGGATCTGTACCACTACGATGGCCGAGCCTGGACCCTTGAGCGCCCGCTGCCCGATGGCGGCATCCTCGACCTGCATGGCTCGAGCAAGAGTAACATCTGGGCGGTGTACCGGCTCATCGGCAATCGCCTGCTCCACTTCGACGGCACCTCATGGCGCGATGTGGCGATCGAGGCAGAATACAATGCTAGCAGCGTCTGGTCGGTTGATGCCTCGAACGCCTGGGTGGTCGGGAGCAACGGTCGTACCTGGTACTTCGATGGACGCCAGTGGAACCTGTTTTATAGGGACACCCCGGGCAAGGTCAACGATCTGTGGATGGCCGACGAGCAGAACGGATGGACCGTCGGCCGCACCGGCTCGATCCTGCACTGGAATGGCGAGCAGTGGCTCGAGGAAGAGAGCGGCACTGCGGTCGAGCTGTACGGTGTCTGGGGAGCGGATCCCGGGTCGGTCTGGGCGGTCGGACAAAATGGCAAGGTGATCCAGCGGGAGAACGGCGAGTGGGCGGAGAAGAGCAGTGCGACCTGGAGGCACCTGAACGCGATCTCCGGAGTTGATGCCAGCGACATCTGGGCTGTGGGCGATGACGGGAAGATCGTGCACTACGACGGAACCCAGTGGAACATCTCGCAGAGTGGGGCCACAGAGGACCTGCTCGACGTGTGGGCGGACTCCCGGGACTGCGTCTGGGCGGTGGGACGGGGCGGTACAGCGCTGCGTTGGGACGGCTTCTCGTGGAGCCCGGTCAGTGCGCCGCTCGCGCTCGGTGATGTGATCGCGGTGTCTGGCCTGGGCCCGGATGCTGTCTGGCTGTACGACGGTGATCTCAGATTCTGGAACGGCGAGTCATGGTCCTGGCAAGCCATTCCGATTTCGTTCGAAGGCGGCGATGTCCAGGAGATCTGGGCCGCTGACGAGACCCATGCCTGGGCCGTCGGGACCGGGGGCAGCATCTACTTCTGGGATGGAGACGCCTGGACAGCGCAGGTCAGCGGCGTTACCGAGTCATTCCGGGGCGTCTGGGGCACTGACGCGGATCATGTGTGGGTCGCGGGGAAATCGGCGTCGATCCTGTTTCGGGGACCTCCGTGAGTGGAGCTCGTTTCGTCTGCCGTTCTTCCGGAGTACCTGAACGAGACTGATCGCTGAACGCCATCGCCGAGGCCGGCAAGCTCGAGGCTGCCGAGGCTCGAGAGCGGTACTCGCTGGCCATGGATATCGTGCAGATGCAGCTTCGCAACCGGGAGTCGGACGAAGCCCGACAGGTACTGCACCAGGTCGTGGAGTTTCTGGCAAAGCGGATGCAGTAGGTCGCCGCCGCCACACGGCGCAGGCTGCTCGGCCGGTCAGCGTTCTCAACCAACGGCGGCGAGCCCACCAGCGTGATGTCGGTTCCGGTCTGCCGACTCCAATACCCGTCGAGATACCTCCATGATCAGCGTCTATTAGACATGGCGGTAAAACCGGTGACCGCAATTGGAACAACGAAAGGGCTTGATTCCGAACGCCTTCATGAATCTCTCGAATAGTCGTCGTGTGTGCGAACGCCGTATTCTCTGACTACCGCAGCACGGGCATTGTATCTTCCGCTCTTTCATTTCTTCTGGCTAACCTCCGAGATGTTGCCGCACGAAGTGGTAGAACCCGGTCGCGTCCAGGAAAACAAAATCAAGCACCCCTAGGCGGACATCATCCCCTGTTTTGAGAACACGCTCTCGGCCAGGGCGGAGTTTGTTTCTGCTGACCCATATGCCCGTTTCTTCGTCGATTGACAGGATCGCGTATTCGTAGCCTCGTCTGAGCACCCACGCGTGTTCGGGTGAGATCGAGGACGACGCCACCTCTATGTCGCATTTGGGTGCGGAGCCTATGAGCAGGCTTGTAGCGTCCGGCCATCTGGCCGAACGAAGCTCCAGGACAAGGTGAGAGAATTCCTTGGGAGGCTTCTCTCCCCACCCGGCCAGAATAGACCCATGGATCGAGGAATCAAGGTTGCCCAGGATTTTGGCCATATACCCTTTCTTCAGCCCGAGCACGCCTCCTGGGACCTTGTGTAGCAGCACGGCAGGTGGGTCTTCTGCTATATATATGGTGAAGTCTTTTCCTCCTGTCAGATTTCCATACTCGCCGATAGGCTTCAAAAGAAGCGCTCCCCTGCGCCCTCTCCCCCTGCCGGCACCTTCATTATAGCTTCGTGGATGACACGTGACCAAATTAGCCAAGGATGGCCTCCGGACTGCAGTTATGCTAAAATGTACCAACTTACCGGGTTATTAGATGCTATTTTTCTCACCACGAAGTAGTGGCTAACCTCGTCTGACACTGTCTCTATTGGGTCAGCTTGCGCCACGCCCGCTTCGCTACCAGAGTCCACTTCCGTCCATCGTCCCCGTTTATCGTGGTCGTTGCCGTTCACCGTCCTCTCTTTCTACATGCCTGCCCTCTCCCGCTCCGTACGCCTCCGTCTCGACCTCACCCGGCCCGGATCGCACCGGTCCGCGCCAGGCCAGGGCTCGCTTGTCACGTCCAGTGCGTCCGGTGGGCTCGGCCTCTCTCGGCCTCCGGCTCTTGCCCTTGTCCCGCCGGGGGCTCGTGCGTTGGCGAAGCCCCCGGACGGGCCGGGGCAGGAAGGAATCAAGCCGAGCAGCAGCACGCGGACGAGGACGCGGAGCGCCGGACCGCAGGCCAGGAGCCACACCACGTAGGTGCCGATCGCGGCGAGCCAGCAGAGAAGCAACGCGTTCGGCGCGAGCCGGCGGGCAGGCGCCGTTCATAACGCCCTTCGGAGATGGACGCAACCTTGCAGCGGCACTGGGTACTTCGTACGATCCGCCATCTCTGCAAGCGGAAGCCTGCAATGAGTCTCATCAGTGCTGGGCGCTCTCCGACAAGTGAAGACGACGTAATGTGGGACCTGCGCTGCGATACTGTTAATACTGTGATATCAACCCAATTAGCCAGCACTAATTGTATTCACTTGACATTCCAGCGTGACACCTGAAGGATCACTCTCGTGAAGCGAAGACGTACCATCTTTGTAGCGCCCAGCTAAGATGTCCGCGATTCGGCCCGGTAATTGGTTGACACGTCCCCCAATTCCTTCATGAGACCGTAAGCCAATAATACCTGCTCGACGGCCCTCCGTCGAGCACTGTCTTGCTC
>Ga0272442_10001822_pt1 | contig 31642 bp, 30 predicted proteins | sample SSMForm2O_FD_200262 | JGI IMG/M metagenome (GOLD analysis project Ga0272442, IMG submission 200262) | Marine sediment archaeal communities from Little Sippewissett salt marsh, Falmouth, MA, United States - SSM-Form-2O | ecosystem: Environmental > Aquatic > Marine > Wetlands > Sediment ... | reverse complement strand
GAGTATGCTGAAGGCTTTCGCTGATAGTAGTCATGAGTTCAATGGTGAATTACATTTCGCGGGGGTTATCGATGAGGAGGCTTATGGTGAGGGCGCCAAGGCTATGCTTAAGACTGACTGGGGAAAGGTAGATGCCATTGTCCTAGGTGAGCCAAATACAGGTGAAAAAAATAACCCAACCCATCTAGGTATCACCGGCAAGGTACTATACGATATCTATGTTAAGGGTAAGGCTGCTCACGGTTTCCACCCAGAGGAAGGAATAAACGCAGTGGAACAAGCAGGCATCATACTGGCGAACCTACCAAAGCTCAAGATAGCCGAGAAAGAGGGCTTCAAAGGCAATTATAGTACATTGAAGATCGAGGGCGGTTACACTGTTTACAGTGTTGTGGTTCCAGCCGAGTGCAGATTTGAGGTTAACAGACTTACAGTGCCCGGGGAGACAGTTGAGGGAGTCATAAAGGATATGAAGGATTTGGTGGATTCATTGAATCTAGACGCATCTGTCGAGGTGCGGACAAAGCCACCACTTTACGCCTCATATGTGTTGGGGCGGAGCCATCCATTCGTACAGCTATTCGACCAGACCTACAAGGATGTGACGGGCAATGAGTGCCATTACAGGTATAGCAGTAGCATCACAGACGCAAACACATTCTGTGGGGAGGGTGGTATACCTTGTATGCATCTAGGCCCCTTTGATGGTGGTTCTCATCAGAGGAATGAGTACACCAAGCTAGACTCGTTGCCTCCGGTGACCAAGGTTTTCACTGAGTTGGCTGCAAGGTTCCTCTCCTAGTTTCACTATTATATACCTAGACTGTATTTTCTATGCATGATTGAGGATATTCTCGGGTATCTCAGTGACGACTATACCATCAAGCTCAGCGAGGAGTTGATCGCCATCCCCTCTGTCGTGGGGGACGAGGAGGCTGTGGCTCTCTATATCAAGGAGAAGCTGGAGAGCTATGGGATGCGTACAGAGCTCCAGTATGTGGCTGATGGGCGTCCAAACGTCTACGGTGTATTGGATTGGGGTAAGTCGGGTAAACGGCTTAACTATAATGCTCATACGGATACTGTACCTGCTGGTGATGACTGGGACACCGATCCCTTCAAGGCTGTGATCAAGGACGGCAAGCTCTATGGAAGGGGCGCCTGTGATATGAAGACAGGTATCGCGTGTAGCCTCAACATGATCAAGGCGATAGCGGATTCTGGTGTAGAGCTCAAGGGTGAGCTCAGCATTAGCGGTGTAGTGGATCAGGAAGCCACTGATATCGGTGCTTGGGCTATGATGGAGGACCCACGGTGGAGGAGCCTCGACGGTGTTGTCCTCACATATAGCTACTGTGGGGACGAGACCAAGCCCATCCCACTGGGGTTGACCGGCAAGCTACTATACAATGTTAATGTGCATGGGAAAGCTGCCCACGGGTTCAGACCACACCTAGGCATCAACGCTGTCGAAGACTCTGCAAAGATCATATCAAACCTAGACAAGCTCCAGTTGAAGACGCACCCTGATTTCGGAAAGGGCACGGTTTGTACCTTGAAGACCGAGGGTGGCTACAAGAAGTACAGCGTAGTGGTTCCTGAGACCGCAAGGTTCGAGGTGAACAGGCTCATTGTACCCGGAGAGTCTATCCAGTACGCGCTGGATGATATGGGGCTACTGGTGAAAAGCCTTGAACTAAAATCAGAGGTTGATGTGGGTGTCAAGCCCCCAAAATATGAGCCCTATATCTGTTCTCGGGATGAGCCCTTGATGAAAACTCTTGACAGTGTTTATAGAAAAGTAATGGGTAGAGCCCCCCTATACGAGTACGCCTATGGGATCACCAATGCTAACATATTCCAAGGGGAGCAGGGAATCCCCTGTATCCATATTGGACCGGAGAGGGGAGGGGCTCATCAACCCAATGAGCATGTTAAGCTGGAGTGGCTGCCCCCTGTCTCGGAGATGTACGCAAGGATAGCCTACGAGTATCTTGGTTAGTCTATCTTCTCTACTATGTAGAGAAAGCTTACTCTTGAGCTCATTCCCCCCATGGTGAAGTGGGGGCGTACATTGGGTATTATTGAGATTACTTCTCCGTCTAGGTCGTTGAGGAACTGTTCCAGTATATGTTGGTCTCGGCTCATCTTTATGTCCAGCCTGTGGACTCTGTATTTTCTTTTGCTTGCCATGGGTTGAGATATTTTATGGTGAATATAAGCTGTGCTACGGTCGAATGCGGTTTATTGTTGGTTGATTAATCTTAAAAGCGGTGAACCGTTGATTGGGGTGAAATAAGTTGAGTAAAGAGGCATCCTACAAGGACTTTAAGAAACTAGAGATCAAGATAGGCACCATAGAGACCTGTGAGAAGGTCGAGGACAGTGATAAACTATATAGGTTGATGGTTGATTGTGGAGAACCTGAGATGAGGCAGATATTGAGCAGCTTGGTTGATTATTATACTGTTGATGAGCTTGTGGGTAAGGTTATCCCTGTTATAGTGAACCTGAAGCCAGCCAAGATATTCGGGCAGATGAGCTATGGAATGCTGTTGGCAGCCGAGATAGGTGAGAGGTGTGTTCTGCTTACAACGGACAAGCCTATCGAGAACGGGGCAAAGATCACATAATTCGTTATTTAATTTACCAATATGCTTGTTACATGAAACAGTGTTTATAGGTTGATTATTATTCAACTCACTAGAAAAATGGGGGATTTCTGTTTTTGCTGTGTTCTATAGATGGTTGTTATTATCAGTCCCAGAGCGATTGCCATGATTGGGAATGCTGGAATAGGTTTTTTTACCTTAAAGCTTCCCTCAAGGTCCTCGATTACTATATTATATGAACCCTCTTCGTCTGCTTGATACGTGAAGGTTATCTTCTCAGTCAGTCCTTCCTCAACGGTGACTGTTTCCTCATATACAAAGTCACCATTTATCCTCAATGTTGCTGTATATGCGCCAGACTTTGTACCAATATTCTCAACATCTACGGATATGGTGACAGGTCTATCAACATTAATTGAAACAGGATCAATCACAAGGTTACTTACTTCAAACTCGGCTTTTCCCGTGTTAATATCATAGTATACCTCGATTAATCCCTCGCTAATATCTTGTTGGGCTGATTCACCATAAAGATGTGTAGCGTATTCTATCTCCTCATAGAGGTATATCTTGAGGAAAGACACAATGTATTTGTTAGGCTTGTTTATGGCAATAATTGCGTTACCTGCTCCTGCATGAGTTACATTAGTTAATACTACGATATGTTTTGGCGGGCTCGTATGGTTGTAATAATCTATATTTGCTTGTGTTCTTCTGCCTCCCCAATCATTATCACCAACTATGTATAGAATCGGTACAGATAAAGACGCAAAGTCTTCTGGGGCTTCAGCAACTCCATAATCACGGGTTTTATCGGGTCCCGCTGCAATGGCTACAACTGCTTTGAATCTAGGATCTCTTCCCGCAGCCAGTACCGCACCGTATCCTCCACTTGAGAACCCTGATGAACAATAATTATCATCATCGATCATTTCATAAAGATGGAAACTCTGATTAGTTTTCTGAGCTTCAAGCCAATCCAGTGTTATAATAATATCTTCTGATCTTTCAATTTCCCATGCATTCAGCTCTGAACCTACTATGACCTGTACAAATCCCCAACTTGCTAATCGTTCTGATAACTCTCTCATACTAGCAATTGAACGCGTTAATCCCGGGCTACATACTATCGTTGGATAAGGTGCATCACTCATGTATGGTTCTGAGTTTTCTCCAGATTCTATAGCTGGGTAATATATTGAGATCGGAAGCCATTTTCCACTCCTATTTGAAATGTTATGAAAATCAGTGTATCCTACATTGTATGGTCCATTATCACATAATCTAGTAGACTCCTGTGCATTTACCGTGATTACTGATGCGGACATGTTTAAGAAAATAAATATACAAATTGATAGACTTGATATTCTAAATATTCTCTCCAAACATTTCACCTTTCACTGAAACGTGAATGATATTCTTTTTACTGGATATTTAATTATTTACTGTCTAAGTAAAATACTAATAATATGGTTCAATTAGTAACTGAGCATACTGCAATACAATCCATTATTATCTCCTTAACCCAATGCATACGAGTGTAACAGCGTATCTTGGTTCATAGTATTCCATGACTAGGTTAATAGTCTCCTGTTATCACAGAAAACGAAGAAACAATGTAAACTATGAAAAGGTGTACCAGTTTCCTATTTCTTCTTCAGCTTTGTTAATAGCCTCTTTATCTGCGTGACCCAGCCCCTGCTCCTCTGCGTACTGGATGGGTTTGACATTCACCTTCTCGCTAATATTTATCCATTTTTTGTTGAGTCTCAGCATTAGTGAGTCAAGTGCCACCAGGTCTTTTCCGGTTGCAACTACTCCGAAACCGTCAATCAGGTCGTATCTGCCCATGTATAATGCGTCATACTCGCCTTCTGGATGGGGGACTGCAGTCTGGTATAGTGATTCACAGATTCCATACATGTTGAAGAGCGAGTGATATACCTTGTTTATATCCACTATACTTGAGGCTATCTTCACGTTGTTTATATCATGCCACCAAGTCCTCATGGGGTGAATTATCAATCCAAACATGTTCTTAAGCGTAAAAGTGGCGTACTGCTTGAGTCTAGCGAAGCTGATCATAGGTGATCCACGTAACATATACAGTTTCTCTGGCACCATGCCATACAGAGACTGGACCATGACTGGCGGGAAACGTTGCTCAACTACTTCCTTAACCTTCATGGGATCAGCGTATCCTCCACCCCATACCTCGTTTGTGGTGTTTATGTAGGTGACATCGAACTCCTGGAAGAGATCTGTATACCCATACTCATCGAGAAATTCTTTGTCGGCTATATGTAGCTGGTCCCACCAGCCATCATCCTTGAACCAGCTCCAATCTGGGTTATCTATTAGCCACCTCCAGCCTTCCCCTTTCAGAAACCAGTGCCAGTCAACATAACGGTCTTCACCGGGAAGCCGTATGCTTAATTCAGGTAGATTCTTGACTCGCGCAAAGTGGAGTGACTCTGTTACTATTATCTTTGTGTCCAATGCTTCGAACAGCACTCTAAGTGATCTTGTGTCCGTGTATCCCCCAGGCTCTGTGTCAACCCAGTTCGGCTTGACGATAATGGTTTCTGCTTCAAGTAATGACTCATCTAAGATCTGTTTCAAACTGGCTGAGTCATGTACTTTGGCTACTGTAGTTGATCTAGACCGGTATTGGGTTAAAGCCATTATTGTTAAACGAGTTGTTCAGATGTATATTTAATTGTTTAATTTATCTTACGATATAATTATCTGGTTTCTATTTCGTGGATAAATATAATATAAAAAAAGGGGTGATTTATTTTGTTGTTATCATGTAGCTTGCGCCTGTTTCCGCTACTGCTTTGTCTACTTTTTCGATGAGCATGTTGATGTCTTCCATTGTTGGCTCCTTGAACCATTCAAAGTAGAAATCATTCTCTCCCAAGCTTTCTCCTGACTTGCTGATGATCTTGTCGCATCTCTCTTCGGGCATATCGGCGCTAAAATACCTGTTAATAGATATAGCGTCATTAAGTCCGACGCCTGTATCGGTGTATGGTGTTCCTAGTGTGGCTTCGATGGGTACGCTCATGATGCATACTTCTGGCATGTCTACGGCTACTTTTTCCAGTGCTTTGATGGTTTTTGCGATGGGTGGTCCGATTATTTTGATATAACTTTTCATAGCAATAAAATCCAGTGAATTGTGATAATTAAACCTGATGATAAAACGTGTTTTTTCTGTTATTGTGTGAGTACTTGATTATACTGGTACCCAGATCCGTAACCCTCTGACAATTTCTCAGATAAATAATCTATTCGATGATATTCTCGTCAAATCACCATGTGTTGATGAAAATTCTTTTTCTTTGAATTCCTTTGTTATTGTGCGTGAAATTAAATAGCTGGTTATTGAGGCTGGTGTTGTTAGTGGGTTTTGAATTGATTTTCTTGGCTCCAGTTGCATGATGTAGCATGCACAGTGTATGTGCCAGAGGGAAACCTGTCTTTGCATAGATAGAAAAGGTACCAGTTGATTCGGCGTCGTACTGTGCAGTTTCTAGCATATACCAGCTGGTTGTCTGTGTCTGTTATGGTTAAGGTGAAGCAGTAATTTGCAGCGGTCTTGTTCATGTCCCGTAGGATAAAGTAGAAGCGGACGCAGTCGCTGAAGCTTACGTTTCTGTCTATGAATACGGTGCCTGGGTTAGGCTTATGTTCACGTGCCGGTGGCGCTGGTGGTGATGGTGGCTTTACTTTGATGAGCCATACGTCATCGTCTCCATCCCCGAATGACTCTGTATGTCCCGTTATTATATAATTACCATCACTTGTCTGAGCCACAGAGTAGCCAAAATCTGTGTCAGCTCCTCCAAAGGTTTTGCTCCACTCCTTATTTCCACTTTCATCTGTCTTGATTAGCCATACATCAGACAGTCCAACCCCGTAAGATTCAGTTTTTCCTGTTATTATGTAGCCGCCATCACTTGTCTGGGCTACGGAACGGCCTTTATCAGAATTAGCTCCTCCATATGTCTTACTCCACTCCTCATCAGGCTCTGCAGAGACAAGATTTACGCTACAAATCATTGTTGTTATTACGAGTGCTGTCAAGAGATACAGAAACCTATTTTTTAACTTCATAAGTAATTATAGTCATTAAGTAGTTAATAATAAACTAATATTAACTATATATAATAAATATATGCGATAAAGCTATTCTTTTTTAATATATATATTTAAAAAATTCAATACCTGCCATTATATTACTCTGGGAAATTCCACCTAAAAGAGACTTATCACGTGTCTCTGAAACTTGCATATGATTCACCCAAGGAACAGACTTGGGAGTCAAACTAGATTAAAAAAAGTTGGCTGGGTTGCAACCATGAACAATGTCTGTTTTCCTATCATTGATCAAGCGCCTGCTAACAAGGAGAACCATGGTACCCAGTGGGCGTACCCGTAAAGTCCAGTTAAGCGAAGAAGTGCCCAGCGACAGGTTCGTGTTGATAGTGGGTTTGATGGTGTTGTTCTTTGTGGGGCTTGTTGGTTTGGAGATTGTGCATATGGTCTGGATGGGGAGCTGGAATGATGTCATATTCAATGGGATAATGCTGGTGGTAGGCACTATTGTTGGCGCTATCTGGGGGCGGAGCGCCGATTGAGGGCAAGACGGGTCAGGCGCTACGATAAGGAGCGGGGCTGCTATGTCTATGATATCGGGTTTAGCACAGGGGTGGAGCTCACTGAGCGTACGGTGAAGGTGGGGGAAGCCTTTGGGGTTGGCTTGGATGACCGACGTTTTCTGCTGTATGATGATTTTGAGTTAAGGCTCAGTGTGGGGGATGTGGTATATCTTACGGGGGACAGCGGTTCAGGTAAATCTGTTTTGCTTGATGCCCTACGGGTTGACTTGGGTGATCAAGCTGTGGTTATGGGTGAGTTACCTGAGCCCCCTGATGTACCCATCGTGGATGCGTTAGGAGACGACTTCAGTGAAGCCCTTGAACTCCTCAGCCGTGTAGGGCTCAATGACGCGTACCTCTTCCTAAGAAAATATAATGAGTTGAGCGCTGGGCAGCGGTACAGGTTCAGGCTCGCCCAGATGATAGACTCGGGTAAACGGTTCTGGCTCTGCGACGAGTTCTGCAGCCTATTGGATAGGGTTACTGCCCGGGTTGTGGCGTATAGCGTCCAGAAGCATGCCCGTAGGGTTGGGGCTACCCTTGTGGTGGCGTCCAGTCATACTGATCTATTGGCTGACCTCAACCCGGATATACGGGTAGTCAAGGGCTGGGGAGAGGAGGTAATGATAAGCTATGACACTCCTGAGCCTAGGGGCTGCAGTGTCGCAGATGAGGTAGAACTGGAGGAGGCTGATAAATCAGACTATGACAGGCTCAGCTATCTCCACTACAGGGGTGGACGACTCGTATTTCCCCAGCGATTCTACAAGATGACCCACAGAGATGAGGAGGTGGGGGTTATTGTTTACAAGTATCCATTGGTTCGTACCCAAGGAAGACGGGAGGCTGTTGGTTACTGGCCTGATGTGGATGAGTTGAACAGGGACTGGGCGTTGATCAGCCGTGTGATTGTTCACCCCAAGTACCGGGGCATCGGATTAGGATCAAGGCTAATCTCTGAGACTCTGCGGCTTCAGGATAGGCGCCATGTTGAGCTTGTGGCTGTCATGGCGTTGTACAGTCCCTTTGCTGAGAGGGCTGGGATGAAGCTTATCAAGAAGACTGAGCCGAGTAATCGTGTTTTGTATGCTGTTAATGGGTTGCGTCGGTTGGGTTTTGATCCCGGGAGGATGGCTTCAAGACGGTATTGTCGTGAACAGCTTGAGGTTCTTGATAGAGATGATGTCATTGCTGCGTTGAGAAAGGTTAGTAGTCCACTGCTTTTTCGTAGAATAAGTAGAAGGAGTGATTTCTCTACTAGACCAGAGTTCAGGCGTTGGCTGGAGTCTCAGGACTTGGATCGCTTGGCTCAGAGTATTCAGATTCTCGGTGTTTTGGCTCAGTCGAAGGCTTACCTTTACTGGTGCCGGGACTGGGCGTAGGGGGGAGGGGGGGTAGGCTTGGAAACCCGTGAAAACGCTTTGATTCGGGAATGGGTTGCTGAATGGGCTTTGTTTAGATTGAATTATATACAAAAGTGTAATCCACCACCCGTCAAACCGTCATTCACCACAAGGAGAATTCGGAAGGTAACCAAGTGGCACAGGTTCAATACCCAGCATATCCGTAAGGAGGTCGCTAGAAACCTTGGTTTATTGCATGTGATGGCTTTTGAGTTCGCTCAGAACACTGAGTTGTCCCTTGGTGAGAGGGAGAAGTGGGCTCGGTTGACTGCCTATATCTCTCAGACCATTAACACGATATCACGGAGTTATGATGATGTGAAGATCGAGGAGACTCTTCAGGGTCTTGAGACGTATGTAAAGGAGAACATCGAGGGTTGAGCTGGGAGTCTCGGGTCAAACGGCTTCAACGGAAACTAGAGAAGAGAACAGAGTACCTTGTGCCTGATGATCCTGTGGTGTTTTGCAGGGAGTGGCTAGGCTATGAGCCATATGCGTATATGCATGGGTTTCTTCGTGATCAGAGTCATTTTGTGGCTGTGCTTCAGGCGCGTCAGACTGGTAAGACGTTTAATGGCATGGCGAAGCTCCTGTATCTTGCTCTGAGGTATCCTGGTTGTACGGTTCTTGTTACTGCGCCCAAGTTTGATCAGGTGAAGCGGATAGCCTTCAAGCACCTGCATACCCATCTCCACCGGATGAAGGCAGTGAACCCCAAGCTGTTCAGCTCAGTCGTAGGCTCCAAGGGGGTTATGAGGACCATCATCAGGTTCAAGAACGGCTCAGAGATACTGGCAGAGTCTCCTGTCCCCGAGACCATAAGGGGGCATAGCGCTAAGGCGGTGTATTTGATGGAGATGAATTTCATCAGGGAAGACGAGGACCTGTATACCGCTGTACTGTTTACCCTGAATACTACTGATGGGTACTTGATCACTGAGAGCACCCCGTGGAACACGGACAGCGTCTTCTACGATATATTCCATAAAGAAGAATACACGCGGTTCAGCAAGCATAGACTACCCTACACCGAGGCACTACCCCCCAATGGACCATTAACACCATCAATAGTCGAGATGATCGAGGAGCAGCTCAGGGGTGATCCTGCTCGTTGGCGCAGGGAGATGCTGTGTAAGTGGAGCGAGGACTCAGACCGATGGCTGCCCATGAGTCTGATACTGCATTGTCAGGATAGCAGCCTGAGTTACTGGAGTGCCGAGAAGCCGCGTAAGGGGGTGTTTTACTGTGGTGTGGATTTTGGTAAGAAGCAGGATCACAGCGTGGTTGCAGTGGTTGAACGAAAGAAGGGTCATTATTTTCTCAGGCATTGTCACAGGTTCCGGCTGGATACTCCTTATGGTGTGGTTATTGGTTATGTGAAGCGGCTCATGGATAACTGGAGCAGGGTGGTCTCGGTCTGCTGTGATCAGACTGGTGTAGGTGAGTATATCGTGGAGGATATGAGGCGTGCTGGGATAAGGAACGTGAATGGTGTGGTATTCACTGAGGGGAACAAGGAGCAGATGGCGACTGCATTACGGGAACGGATGAGAATGGTTGAGTGCACCGAGTGTGGCTGGAGCGGGTATATCGTTGAGCTTGATGGGTCATGGAGAAAAAAGTGCCCAGTGGATGGCAGTGGATTATCCCCGGTCTTCCATATCCCCTATGATCAGGACCTGTTCAATGAGCTGAATACCCCTGTCTTTAGTCTGGCAAAGTCTGGTAGGGTCCAGTTTAGTCATGGCTCAGGGATCCATGATGATATGTTCTGGGCTTTGGGGTTATCGTTGAAGGATGTTTTTTGTAATAAGCATCCTTTGGCTAGGCTCTAGTTGATGTGGGGCTTTTCTGTTTATTTCATTGGCTAATGATACTTTTTGTTGAAAAAAAATATATGTTAAGCTAAACATAGATGTTTGGTTAAGTATGAGTCAAAAATATAAGAAACTTCAACTGGTTGGTCTAATCCTTGGATTGACATTACTTGGTGGGCAGGTCGTTTCGTCTGTCGCAAAATCAGAAAATAGCGGAAACCCATTTGATGCGCTATGGGAGGCAGTTAATGAGCTTTATGGGCTCGTTGAAGGCTTGCAGGTTCAAGTAAACGATATTGAGACTCGTGTAGCACATTTGACTCTAGAGGAGATTGCCATGCTGCAATGGTGGAAAATCGAATGGGAAGGCACAATAAGAGTTGACAGCCCTGGATTCGAAAACCTCTGTTTTGATGGGGAAAATATCTGGCTACTCAATGTTATTGATGATTCTGTTAGCAAATTAGACATTAGTGATGGTAGTTTGGTTGGTACATACGAGGTAGATGATTATCCTCGTGGTATATGTTTTGATGGTTCAAGTATCTGGGTAACCAATATGCGTGATGATACAGTTACCAAGCTTGATACAAGTAACGGCAACCTGTTGGGAACATACAGTGTAGGGTCAAGCCCCTGGGGTATCTGTTTTGACGGGGAGTATATCTGGGTCACCAATATGCATGATGATACTCTTACAAAGCTTCGTGCAAATGATGGTAGTCTTGTGGGCACATATCTCACGGGTAATGATCCAAGGGGGATCTGTTTTGACGGGAAATATATTTGGGTAACCAATATGGATGATGATACTCTTTCAAAGCATTGGAGAGGTGATGGTCGTTTATTGGGTACATATACAGTAGGTAGGAATCCTATCGATGTATGTTTTGACGGGAAATATATCTGGGTCACCAATATGGGTGATGATACTGTTACAAAGCTAGCAACAAGCGGTAGCTTGATTGGGACATACAGCGTAGGTTCAATGCCTTGGGGTATCTGTTTTGATGGCGCAAATATCTGGGTGACCAATAACGATGATCATTCTGTTTCCAAGCTTGATGCGATGGACGGTAGTCTGTTAAAAACATATAACGTGGGGTTAGGTCCCGCAGGAATCTGTTATGATGGCACGAACATCTGGGTAGCCTCCTCAGAGAGTAATAGAATTTACTACATTTTGGCTGATTAATACCCGAGTCCCCCTATTTTCAACTTTTATCAATCCCCATAAAACTATACATGTAACAATCTGAGAAGTAATAATGCCTGGTTTATCGATATCGTCAGCTCGCTCACATATATATCCTAATGGTTCACACACTTTTCTAATTATATGCCGTTGAACTTTGTTAAAATACTCCCATTTTTCAGTCCCCTTACTTCCAATAGGGGATATTATGAATAGAGTTTTCTCAGTTTCCGACACCATTCAGATCATCCTTCATTTGACTAATTTGTATATTAATGTTATAAAAAATTAAATATTAATTTGGGGTTTGGATATTTGGTCGAAATGACAAAAAAATGGTGCCCCTTTCTAAGTGCTAGTGGAGACGGATATATTGAATGTCAGGAAAAACTGTGTTTCTTATGGAAACAAAACGAAACTAAAGCAACAGGAGACTGTGCAATCAATATTATAGCAGACCTTCTTACCGAGAAAAGATAATCTTTTTTTAATTTTATTTAACAATTATCTACTATGAGTTCGATTTCTTTTGATCATAAAATCAAAATTCCTAATAATGCGCATACAATAATTGAATTTGAAATTCCATATGCAATTCCAGTTCCTGATGATATCTATAAAATTAAAACTAAAAAAGGAACAGTCGAAATAAATACAAAAAGAATCCAAAGAAAACTCGTTTCTGGAATGGATGTGTCAAGAAATGCCATCCTTTCAATTGGATTCGATAAATATGGAAGAAGTGGCTACAGCCAAATCCAAATGAAATTTCCTTATAAAATGAAATTCTCAAAGAGAAAAAGATCACCAAATATGGTTGGAAAAGCAATCCCACGATTAGAGGATAAAGAAAAAGTATTGAGATGCTTAAACGATTTCATAGAAGCGATAAAAAATGTCACCAATGAGTTTTGGGTCGAGCCAATAAGATATCAGGATATGATTTCTTTCCAAGTATTTTACTGGTATCAAGATAAACGATACCCATCTAGCGTACATATGCTTGACACTGGAGTTGGGGGAGTAAAAATCTCTACTGGCGAACCACATGTTCTTACAAAAACACAAAGAAATGAATTGAAAGAACTATTACAAAGAAAAAAAACTATTGATAATTATATGATCTTCATTATGAACGCAAAAGACGCATTCGTACAAGAAAATTATAGATTAGGAATCCTAGAAGCAGTTATTGCATTAGAAATTGTATTTTTTGAGTTTATTAAAAAAGAAGGAGAAAAACGGAACATAAAGGAAAGTAGGATGAAATCATTAATAACTGATGTAGGAATTCATGACGGAATTGATACAGTATATAAGTTGTTTATAGGAGATAGACCTCAGATAGATGAAAAGGTTGTACGTTCCTGTAAAAGTGCAATTTCAATAAGGAATAAAATAATGCACAGTGGTTTAAGAGACGTTAGAGGAAAAGAAACCGAAGAAAGAATAATTGATATCGAAATAATGATTGATCATTTAAAATCTTTAAAATAAATAATTATGAAAGATAATATTCTATTCTATAGACTAACAATCACTGAATTTTTAAATTCTTATCAAACTAGAAAAAATGGGGTTAGGAGTATCAGTCCTTGTTGACGTATTCCCACATGGATGTGCCCATTGGTTTTCCAGTATCATCGTACTCGGTGTAAGCCATCGTGATCTCCTCAAATGACATTGTGAACACATCCTCTGTAGAGACATCCTCACCCACATCAGCGCTATGCCAGTAACTCTTGAAGACCACATTCTTCAACTCATACTTGACCAAACTCTGTGGACCAACAACAGTACTAGAAATCACATCGATCTCCACCTTAGGAAAATTCTTTCCCTCACACACAGCCTCAGCAATCTTGGGACTACTCTTATCAAGCTCCTTGGTCATCTCCAAGTCCTCAACAATCACAGCGCCACGCCGACGAGAATTACCCCTAGCACCGCCCTCAGGCTCATGAGCACCGAAATACATGCTACTAACCTCGATCCAGCCATCATGATTCACCTCAGTACACTCACCCGGAACCTCCTTGATATACAAATAGATACCAGGCTCACCCTGAATATCGTTAATAACCTCATCAGCTGGAACCATAACAGCCTGCCCCCCAGCGAAAAACACCGAGAGAACACACGCCAAAAGCACACCTGTAAGCATTTTCTTCATATAAAACGCCATTAAACAATCATCAAATAACTATTTTACATTTACTAACAATAAATGCAACATATATAAAAAAATAAAGGTCTTCCATATAAAATTAAAACACATCCATTAACTACCGCAACAAAAAAGGAAAATAGATATAGTGACAATTGACATAAAATCCATGGGTGTGAGAACAAAATGACCATTTACCACATTGCATGGTGGAACCTAGAAAACCTATACGATGATACCCCTTGGGAAGAAAAAGCAAGAAAAATAAAAAATATAGGCAATCTAAAAGAACGGCTAAAATACTGGAAAACCCCGGTCTTAGAAACCAAACTAACCCAGTTAGCATCAGTCATCAAATCAATGAACAACAATCAAGGACCAGACATACTAGGAGTATGCGAATTAGAGAGCAAAAAAGTACTCGAGAAACTCGTGAAAAAAATCAAAACACCGCCTCTCGACGCCAGAGAATACGAAATTGTACATATAGACACCAAAGACCAGAGAGGCATAGATCTAGCCTTCATCTATGATAAAACAAAATTCGGATTCCATATCAAAGACCCCAATGCCCCAGAAGGTCACGATGACGGAAAACACATCTTCGCTCACCCAATAATCAAACGAAGCCCCACTCGACACATATTACAAGTAAACTTCAAAGCATTAAACGAAGACCAGCCCCTAATTCTCATCGCCAACCACTGGCCAAGCCGCCTAACAGGAACCTACCTTACCGAGCCCTATAGAATCATAGCGGCAGAAACACTCGCATATTACAATCAGAGAATCCACGAAGTCCTCGGAAAAGACACCCCCATCATCGTAATGGGTGACTTCAACGATGACCCAGGAGACCGATCAATGACAGACTATGCACTCAGCTGCAGAAACGAGGACCAAGTAATAAACGCCACATCAAAACCAAAACTACTCAACCTAATGTGGTCACTCATGAACCAAGGATACGGATCCTACTGGTACGACGAACCCCTATTCTTCGATCAATTCCTCGTCTCAAAAGCCATAGTAAAGAAAAACGGAAAAACCAAAGTCATACCAGACAGCGTAAAAGTACTCAAAGATAAAAAAAGATGGGAAACACCCAAAGGCGACTACCCTAAACCACGAAGATTCAGCTGGAACACAAGAGACCCCCCCGGATGGAGCGACCACTTCCCCATAACCATGCAAATAAAAATAAAATAACCCCCCTTTTTATCCCCCTATTCCGTAAAGAATAAAAACCACAACCACAACACAAAACAAAATGCAGGAACTAGAAAAAATAATCCAAAAAACCATCACAAACTACCCCACCTGCCCAATAGAACAACTACTAACCCACCTCCAAAACACACCACCAAACCAAATAAACGAAAAAACCATAACCAACCTCATAAACCAACTCGAAACCCACGAAAAAGAACTACGCACCCTAAGAAAACAACTCCAAAACCAACTCCTCAACTACCAAATAAACAAAATAACCCAAAAATAACACTAAACCATATCACTACTCCATACCAAACACCCCATAACCATAAAAACACAAAAACCATCCACATACCATGCCACAGATCGACCTCAAAACAGTAGCAGCCGCAACCCTCCTACTCGGCCTATTCGCAGGATTCTACATAGATAATACCCTCCTATCAAAACCCCGCATAGAAACACTAACCCAGACAATCACAGAACAAGAAACCACCATAACCACAATAGAAACACAACTAGACACACTAGACAACGAACATAACACCCTACAAGCCTTATACGACCAATTAAACGCCAACAACGTACCCCTAAACCAATATACAGAACTAGAACAACAGAACCAAGAACAAGAAACCACCATCACAGAAAAAGAAAACCAAATATCAAGCCTACAAAACTCCCTAGACACCCTCGAAGACATTATCGACGAAAAAGAAGCCGACATCCGAGACCTAGAAGACCAACTGGATACACTACAAAGCAACTATGATGCAGTATATAACCCATTAAACATCGAATTCACTCTAGAAGACCTCGACATAAGTCTCAGAGTCACCACAGACATCTATCCAGATAACAACGAAATCACAGGCACAGTTTACATAACTCACACAAATGGTGCCCCTTTCACAGGAAGCTTCAAGCTTTCCCTATCCAAAGTCTATGTAAACGCAGGAACATCCAGCGACTTCTACGAAATACATGGAGCAGATATATACACATGGAGCAACCCCTTCGTACTCGGAGCAGGAAGCTACAAGTTAACCCTATCAGAGATCAAAGACCCTCTCGGTAGCACAGTATTAACCAACAATCAACTAAAACCCTACACCATATACCTATTCCAAGGCTAACCCCCCGCATAGCATTTAAACTGACGAGACGCATCATATCCAAGGTGCCAAGATGGGTGGACGACTAGAACTAAATAATATCCACAAAGACTTCAACGGCTTCAAACTAACAGACCTAACATTAACCGCAGAACCCGGCCAATACCTAGTAATCATAGGCCCAACAGGCGCCGGTAAAACCCTTCTACTAGAGACTATCCAAGGATTCCATGAACTAGACTCAGGCGAGATCCTTCTCGATGGCTCCGATATTACACAGCTTCCTCAACAACAGAGACGCATAGCATATGTTCCTCAGAACCCGGTTTTTCCTCCCCAGAAAACCGTAGCCGAGATACTGCGCTATGGGACAGGCCGAATATATGAGGATGCAAATCGCATTCTTGAGGGCATCACTGATCTGATGAATCTAAGGTCACATCTAGATCGGCAAGTATTGACTTTGAGTGGTGGGGAGAAGCGTAAGCTGGCTCTGGCACGTGCATTGATTCAGCAACCAAGGGTGTTATTGCTCGATGAGCCATTGAACAACTTGGATATTATTAGTCAAAAGGGACTCCGTGATGAGGTTCAGATGATCCATAAATATCTGGATTTGACCACGATCCATGTCACTCATGATCAGACCGAGGCACTCACAATGGCCGATAAACTTGCAGTAGTCCGGCAAGGCGAACTCAGAGCTTTTGGTACAGTTGAACAGGTCTATAACGATCCAAGGGACGAGTATGCTGCCCGTTTCTTCGGGTACCGCAACATATACGATGTCCTTGAGTACTATCATGGTAAGCCATATACCAAGGTTGACATAGGAAACATTACACTGCGTACTAGTCTTGCACCGGATACGGATCAAAACAAGGTTGCGGTGCATGGCGCAGAGATAATTCTTCACCGTAAGACTCCTGTAAACACAGGGGACAATTTATTCAATGGCACTGTATCTGAGATAGTCACCACAGGTCCAACAACATATATTACTGCTGATATCGGGGTGAAAATTGTATTAACAATGGGTAGGAGAGCAGTGAAAGTAGCGAACCTCCGAGAAGGTGAAAAAATCTGGGTGCAATTCAGCACCGAAGCAGTAAAACCCCTCAGAGCTTAACTAGCGCCTTCTCCATTCGATCCATTGCTTCCTCCATGATACCCATGCTTGTACTATAGACTATCCTGATGTGACCTTCTCCTCCAGGCCCAAAATAGCTGAAAGGCTCTCCATGTCCCGGAACCACCGCTATCTTTGCTTCCTTTAATAGATACTCTGTTGCTTCTGCGCTTTTCATGCCGTGTATCTTGGGGAATATAACATAGGTTCCCTCTGGTTTTTGAACATCTACATGAGGCATCTCTCTGAGTCTATCATATACATAGTCTCTAACCTTCTCCAAGTGCCCTACGAAGCCTGTGGCCCAGCTCCACGCCTCCTCCAAAGCCGCGTATCCAGCGGTCTGACTAACGTTATTAACCGGATAGAAGTAACTCGGGGCTGTCGATTTGAACCGTTTCATTAACTCGGGGCTCTGGGCTACTATGAAGCCTAATTGGAGTCCTGCCATGGCGAAAGTCTTGCTGAACCCATAAAGGGATATTGTTTTTTCTCTGGCTCCGGGGAGGGATGCTGTTGGAATATGTTTTCTTCCATCATAGATGATATCACTCCAAATCTCGTCACTCATAATCCAGAGATCGTGATCTACAGCGAGATCAATCATCGCTCTCAACTCATCTTTCCTCAAAACCCTTCCATAGGGATTGTGAGGGTTACATATGCATATCATTCGTGTAAGTGGTGAGACAATATCCTTGAGGCCCTCTAAATCAAACTCCAATGTCTCCCAGTCTACTTTGCTGAGAACCCGTTTTCCAGCAGCAGCCTCGATACTCTTTCCGAATAGGAAATCCACTGGATCAAAGATAATTGCTTCATCCCCCGGGTTTAGTAGTGTTTTGCATGTGAGCATCATGCCTTGGGCTACACCATTTAGAGCGTGAATCTCCTCAGGGATACAATTTAGGCCTTTTCTACTTGTTACATGTCTGGCACAGGCTTCCTTGAACTTATTGTTTCCTCCATCTGCTCCATAGCTGAAGACCCCGTCTATCGCCATTTTGATTATGGCTTGTCGTATGGAGTGTGCTGCTCTGAAATCTGGGTCTGCTGCGGTGAGTGGTATGATATCTTGCGGGTATCTTCCCCACTGGTTGGCGCTGTATTTGCGTAATAGATCGAACCTGATTTCCTCGTCCTTGAAGCTGCTCATGCGTATTGTTTATTCCACACCAATTAGATACTTGGGGTCATGGAACGACGCACCACTAAACCAGAGTATGTGGAGTCACTACTAGCTACTCTTACTAGACTTGGGGCTGTATCAGAGGATGTTCTATTCCATAATGCATTTCAATACATGAAAAACAGGCTTTATCCTTCTGATTTTATTGTGCTTTCTAATGGTGAGCCAAGATGGCGGTACCAGATGCAGCATATGCTGGATGGGTTAATCGAGAACGGAAAGATACGTAAAAAAGATGGTTTACTTAGTCTTGACGAGAACTTGCAGCCTTGATCCATTCCTCGATATTATTGAGAGTTGGAGGTCGTTTGGTAATCTGTGTTTCCTCGTTTACTTTCATTAACTTGGAATAGAGATTCTCTGGGGTTGTTTCTGCGATTTTCTTTATGCTGGTATATCCCGCTGCTCGGAGTAGTTCCTGATATTTTGGTCCTACACCATCTAGCTCGCTTATATCATCTATAGGCATTTCCGAATCAATAATATCCATCTCTGGAGTTGGCTGCTCTTCCTTTTTATCTTTCTCATACTGTGTTTGATAATCACTAGCCTTGATGACTCTTTTCTCTGTACTAGAATCGTTTTTCACTAAAGGAAGTCTCTCTGGCTCTTCTTCCCTGCTTTGCATATAATAGAACAATATTCCGAGGAGTACCACAAATGCCGCAATAACCAGTATTGGATTCATATTTCTCAGTATAGTGGATAATCTAAGTCTTATAAACCCAGAGAAACCGCGTGCTACCCGTCCATGATACCTTTAAATAGCCCTTGTCTAACTACCCGTGGGGCGAGAAGCCCCGTGAACGAGTATGGAGAGAGAACACTCTTGGGGCAACCACTGTACTACAGGGGCGAATTCGCCAATTCTTTAAGACAGTCTCAGGTCAGACTCTGCTCGGTTTAAGCTTTAGCGCTCTCAGCCTATTTGCTGGTGGCTTAATCGCGGTTTTTACGCCAGAGTTCAGCAAGACTCCATGGATTCTAGCGCTTTTTCCACCTATTCTTACTATTAGGGGCGGGATTGGGGGTTTATTTAGCGGTAACCTCGCGACGATGCTTCATCTGGGTACTGTGAAGCCTCAGTTACGTGAGAATACGGCTGAGTATTGGAATCTGGTGAAGTCTGTTATTGTGATGACTGTGATTGATACCTTGATTCTTGGTTCTTTCAGCTTTATCGTAAACATTGTCAATGGCTCGGCGACTTTGAATCAGTGGTTTATCTTCATTCTTGTGCCGAATGTTGCCTGCATGTTGGCTGTATTAACTAGCATTCCTGTTACTAGTTATGTTGCGATACAGACATTCAAACGAGGCTTAGATCCAGATATTCTAGTTTATCCTATTCTGGCTTCAATCAATGATATTATGGTGACATGTTATTTTGTAGTTGCAATTTTCTTTGTACTTTGGGGGGGATTGTTTTACACATCGTTAATCTTTGTCTTTATTTTAATGGTATCTGGGGTTGGCTACCTTGCATCTATGATGCGTGATGAACGTTTTTTCCAGCAATCTCTAAGAGAGGGGATATTTATTGTAATGTTCTCCAGTGTTTTTGGAAGCATTAACGGGGTTCTTTTATCCAATCTTGGATCCTTGTTTGCTTCTAGACCGGGGTTGATGACCTTGTATCCTGCTCTCACTAATAATCTCGGAAATCTAGGGTCTATCATCGGTTCACAGATGACTACTAGTATTGCATTAGGTTACTCCCGGAGCTTCTTGGAGGAGTTGAAGGAGTCGGGAAGATCAATAATACAGGTTGAAGTCCCCGCGGCTTTCATCCATATAGTATTTGGTTTAATCGCTTATCTATTATCGATTAATCGAGGGGCTAATCTATTCTATCTGGTCTCAGTTGCTCTGGTATGTAATTTGATGAGTTTCATTATTGTATCGGTTTTTGCTCTCTGGAGTGCACATGTCTCATATGAACGCGGCTTGAACCCAGATAATATAGTAATACCCGCTATAACCAGCGTATCCGATACTACCGCAACCCTAGCCATTACCCCCGCGGTTTTTATAGTGAAGTTACTTGGATTTTAATTAATTATTATTGAATATGATCCGAGGTCTTAGACTTTATTTATAATCTATCTCTGGGTGAATTTTGATGGTTTCTGTTTTATTATTCATAATTACCGATTTTGGTTTAATATTCTTGATTAATATTTTCTCAGGGTCAAGTTTTGGAATGTCTATGTTATACCAGTTCTCATAAGACTTGCATAGCTGCGTGATTTTCACATTGAAATTCTTTAGAGTCTGATCCAGATGCTTCTTCATCTCATATTCTTGTCTTGCAGAATCCAACTTTTTCTCAAAATTCCACCTGTTTATTCGATTGACAGTTGAATCATCAAGTGCTAGCTCTCCTACTTTCATCTCAAGTGAATCCAATGTCTTCTGGGCTTCTAAATCTCTATCCTTTATTTCTTCAACAAATTCATTATGAACCAGTTCCAGAGACTCTTGGAGACCCACATTATACATGGTCTTCAGCACCATTTCTGCTATACGATAACATACCCTGAATGATAGGTTCAAGTCCAAGAAAGCACTGCTCTCATAGGGTCTACGCATCGTAACTAGTTCTTTAAGCTCTGACTCGGACTCGACAGTTTTTCCAAGACGCTTTTCTAGAGCCCTAAACTGGTCTAAAACCCGTTTTCGTCTCACCGGGAAGTATCTTTCTAGGCTCTCATGCACATCAAGAATATCACACCTGTTAATCAAATCCAGATAAAGCCCATGGTCTTCATAATCCGGACCTATTCCTGTCCACATATCTTGGATGTAATGGAAGGCTACACCTAGATTGAAGAAACATGCCGGTGTATCATATGCAAGTCGTTTCTTACGGGCTCTGAGAAGGTACTCTAACGCGGTTTGTTCGCGTCCAATGTAATGGTTTTTCTTGTCTTCATTATCGGGTGAAATAACCCCGTTTATCAAATCTTGCTCGTATTTATCAAAGTGCATGGCCCCGAATACTTTTAGAACCCTCTCTGCGGTACGAGTGTGGGCCTTCCACTTCATGGTTTACACATGTATTACTTATTAAAAACGATGAAGGAAGGTACCTACAGACTTACTTTATATATGAAAAATCCCTAAATGACGAACTGAGTTAGTAAAAATAACAGAAATATTAGTATGATGTAGGGTGATGTTAGCTTGAATAGCACCCATCCAGCCTTGTTGCTACTCGAGAAATATAGTTTGAGTCCTGCTATTCCCAGTATTAGATTCAATAGCGATACTCCGATGAGATACCAGATCGAATTAGCCCATATTGCTAATAGGTAGCTGGAGCCAAGTAGCAGGCTTAATGCCAGTAATATTCCGTTGATTGCATGTTTTCTGTTAACGATACTGGGGAACATGGGAATGCCTACTTTCTCGTAATCCTTGCTGTAAGCGAACGCGATGCTCCAGAGATGCAGAGGACCCCAGATGGCTACAAGGGCTCCCATGATAAGTCCAACCGGGAATAACGGGGCTCCTCCTAGGTACCATCCGAACCATGCTGGCGCTGCTACGCTTGGGGCAGTGAACAGCACATTGATGCTTGTCTTTCTCTTCAGTAGAACTGTATAGATAAGCAGATAGCTTCCAGCGCCTTCTATAAGGAGAATTACTGGTATTAATCCAAGGTTGATAGCGAGTATCCCTGATAACGCTAATAATGTCCAGCTGAAGAAACTAGCATCTGCTATACTAATTGTTCCTCTGACCAATGGTCGTCCACTGGTCCTGATCATTAATGAGTCGATATCTTTATCGTAGACACAGTTCAATGCGTTGGCTCCGCTGACACTGAAGGCTACCGCTATGAAGCCTATGAAGAACTCTATATAGTTCACGTTCATTTGACCTGCGTAGATAGAGCTTGTGAAAAAAGTAGTTAGGTATAGGGCTAGCATGGCTAGGAGTACTTTCGGTTTTAATAGTACTCCGTAGTCGTATGCTAGCTCATTCATTTTAATCTAACACGCCGAGTCGTTTTGCTATTAACTCATGAATATCATATACCTCGATATTATGGTTGAACTCTCGTATACCATCTACGAAGGCTAGTTTACATGCAGGACAAGCTGATACAAGCATCTGTGCACCTTTCTCGACGGCCTCATCAAGCTTTTCCTTAACTATGTTCAACCGCATTTCATTGTCTACAGACTGCAATAGTCCTCCACCTCCACAGCATTTGGAGTCATAACCATATTCATCAAACTCGATGAGTTCTGAGGTAAGATGTTGAAGTGCTTCTCTAGGCTCCTTAATTATTCCCCCAAGTCTCCCCAGCTCACATGGATCATGATAGATAATCTTCTCTTTTTCTTTTTCTATTTCCAGTTTTCCAGTTGACAACTGCTCATGTAGATACTGGACTGCATGAAGTACCTCGAAATCTGGTTTTCGGCCTATCATTTCAGGGTACTCGAATTTTAGCATCCTGTAACAGCCAGCGCAGCCGGTGATTACTCGTTTTACTTTCTTAGACTCTAGTAGCTCAACGTTATGTTCTGCGAATTTTTTCGCCTCTTCCACGTTACCTGCCATAACGCTAGGTGCCCCACAGCACCACTCGTCCTCTCCAAGGAGCGTCCAATTTTCACCCTGATTTTCCAGTATGGAGCAGATCGAGAAGGCAACCTCATTGTTTGCACCCTTGTAGGCAGTAGTGCATCCAACGAAGTAAGCTATCTCGGCCTCATCGAGTTCAGGTGCATCATCGAGGTCAGTGAAGAAGCTCCAGTCTAGCCTTGTATCCGGCTCGAGACCATATGGATTCATGTTTTCGTCCATTAAATCTGCTAGTCTAGCGACATTCTCGGGTGTTGCTTCCATGGATTCTACCAATTCTCTCGCCATTATCCAGAGTTCATGGGTCTGGAACCCGAATGGGCATGACTCCATGCATCTGCCGCATAGGCTGCAGTGGAATGTGCTTTCTGCGAGTTCATCGATCTCTTTTTGTGTGATCTCTTTTTCTCCGAATAGTTTGGTCCAGAATCCATGTTTCTTGTTGTATAGCTTGACCATCTGGGATGTTCTTACGCCTGGGGCATGTAGTACGTTCTTGGATTCATTGTAGGCTGGGCATTGTTCTGTACACAAGGCACAGTGGCTGCATGTATCAAGCTCCATTAATTGACGTCGGGTGAATTTTCCAAGGGTCTCTTTTGCTTTTTCCTGTATATTAGAAGCCAAGTTCTTTCCTCCTTGAGCCATAGATTGCTGGGGTAATTATCCCTGTAAGTACGTGGATGAATTTACTGAAGGGAGTATAGATCACGAATAATTGTGTCATTAATACATGCCAGTGGAACCAGTGATAACTGGGAACTACCTCAAGATGTAGCACGATGAAGCGTGGGATGAATACTATGCTGTAAATCTCTGTTAAAACTGCTTCCGGGGGGAAGAGTCTCATTCCCTGTCCAACAACAGCTGCCAGTAATAGCAGTACAAGTGCTACATAGTCATTGGTTAGTGAACTCAGTTGTTTTTCTTCAAGCTTGAATCTCCTGACTAGTAACAGGAAGGTTGTGACTATGAGGAGCCACCCCATATAGACTGGTAATGTGTGTATCATGAATTCAGCCATCCAGTGTCCAAATGGATCGAAAATAGATGCTGACCAAAGATGGAATCCCCGCATATGACCAAACAATATTCCACCGATACTGCCATGGAACGCGAATACGAGTAGCCACGTTGCTTTATCTCGTTTGAATGTCTTTCTGAACAGCATTACATCAAGTATAATGTATTTTATTGATTGTACTAGGTCCATCTCTGGGTTGTGATGGTCTTTAGGTGCATTCAGCCATCTTTGAATACGTAAAATCATCCCAATTGTGAACACTGCGATGGTAATGTATGGTAATGTCTCCACAAAGAAGGTGTACAAAGCAGCTACGGTGCCATTCATATTAATCCTCTGTCTTAGGGCGAGGAAGTTTTTATATTTATGCAGAATGATGTGATTTTTACTTAATTATATCTTGAGTAATCAGTAAATCTTAGATGTATTTACTGCTATTTTCGCAAAATTTATTCAAGATATTTACTGAGGTTGTTAACTATTTTTCTTTTTTTCTTTTTTTATTATACTTTATTTCCTATACTGTAAAAAAATATTTAGTCTAACCTAAAAATGGTTACTATGTGATATGTATGTTATTCAAAATATTATGTTATGTGTATATTCGATAGGTATTTATGTATAGATATTGTCCTCTCTAGTAGGTAATACATATGATGCACGAAAAACAAACAATGTACCTAGCTGTTATCGCAATTATCATTGCAGTTATCGGACTAGGACTGTCATACTATAAAACAGAAGGTCCCATGGGACCACAAGGGGAGACAGGCCCTGCGGGTCCTGCTGGACCAGCTGGTCCTGCTGGTGAGCCTAGCTTAGTAACAGTTTCAGCTGAACCAGAGTCCTGTGTGACTTGTCACGATGAGGCTGGAGATACTCACCAAGATGCGTATGATCAACTTTACCAAGACGGGGTCATTACTGTTTCAGACATAACATACACCTACAGTGGAAATACACACAAAGTTAATTTCAAGCTAGAAATGAATGATGAAGCTATTGATGCTAGTGAAGTTGAGTCAATTGGCATCTATTGGGTTCCATGGACTGAAGAAGCTTTCCAATTCGAGCCAGTTGCTGAAAGATTAACCCTTAAGGGAACCTTGACTTACAGCAATGGTGTGAGTACAAGCACCCTATCAAGCACGGATGCAGCATACTCAAGCAGTTTTGGAAACCAAGATGGTCTCATTGTCATTTATGGTAGAGATGATTCAGTAGGAAGACTACCTGCTCGGGTCTACATGGCAAAGTATCCATTCGCTGGACTAAAGGAGACAGGCGCTGGTGTTGACTATTTATCCCCCGCAAACAACGACGGATGTGAAAAATGTCACACTGACCCATATCTCAAGCACGGTTACATCTATGGACAGGTTGATGGCGATGCCACAAATGACTTCTACACCTGCAAAGCATGTCACCTAGACAACGGAGAAGGCGGTCACTATGAATGGCAGCTACTGCTTAACGACCCAGAAAAAGCCGTTGAATGGCTTGCTACAGACGAAGATACCTCGATATTCACAGCAGAAGAACTAGAAATGTATGCTTATACTACCTCGCTAATGAACGATGTTCACATGTCTCACGCTATGGAGTTCCCATATCCCCAATCTATGGCAAACTGTATTGTTTGTCACGAGGACAAACTTGACCTCATATTGACTGATGAGAACTTAAACATGGAGACCTGTAAGAGTTGTCACATAATGGAGGGTTCAGAAGAGCATGGTACCGCAGAGCTTGCTCTAAACACCATTATACCTGTAGCTATACATGGCTCAATGGACTATGAGACAGTAGATTGTTCAGGATGCCACGACTTCAGCGATATCCACAGCGGCTATGATCCGATGATTTATACCGCTGATGGAGTAAGGTACTCTGATGCGATTGTCATCTCAATTGGCGAAGCGTCTTACTCGGGTAACACACTGAGCTTTGAGTTCAGCGCAACAGAGGTAACAGAAGTTGACCTCGATCCAGAAGACATCGTACCAACCGTACTCGTCGGATTATATGGATATGACACGAAGGACTTTATCCAAGGTCCACATGAGAGATCATGGGATACCAACAACGATGGTGTTGTTGATAGAAGTGATGGAAGAGACCTCGAGTTTGATGTCGGTGACGAACACCCACGATATACAGTTGTATCGGCTTCAGGAGGCATATGGGAGATCAGAGCTGATCTCTCAGATTGGGCTGACTGGATCGCAGACGATGTTGTGAAGAGGGTAGAGATAGGTATAATACCTGCTCTGGAAGGTGCAGATGGTGAACTTGTTGCACTGGACGCTCCATCGAGAACATTTGACCTTGCAGCTAACGATTTTGACGATGGCTTCTTTGATGAAATCGTTGATGTTGTAGGATGCGAGAACTGCCACGACGCACTTGCTACAAACTTCCACTCTCCCGACTATGGCGGAAGCATAGTTGTTTGTAGGCTTTGTCACGTTGTCAAGAGTGGTGGTTCACATCTTGAGATGCAGTCAAGATCTATAGACTCTTATGTACATGCAATACACTCAGGACAGGCATTTGATGTCGGCGATATCGACTTCACTGATGAAGTTGAGGCTTTACACTATGAGCACCACATCGGATTCCCTTATCCAACACACGGAATACAGAACTGTGAATCATGTCACAACGAGGGCACATATAACGTGCCAGACCAAACAATGTCTCTGGGTGGTTTATTGTCTGCTTCCGACTCAACACCTGAGGGCTGGGATAGAAACATCGGTCAAATACCGGAATATGTCTCTGGTCCAGCGGCAAGGGCATGTGGAGCATGTCATAAAGCTGAGCTAATAATTGCGGATGATGTAAGTGGACTAGTAGCATTCTACCAGCATACCAAACTAGGTGGTTACCTGATGGAAATAGGCGAAGATGATGTTGCTACTCTACTAAAGGCAATCACAGACGTTATGGGTTACTTAGATTGACAGATAATGCGGTGAGGGAGACCTCCTGCATACTTTTTTTTATTTCAGTTTACTAGTTTAGCCTCTATTCCTAATATCAATTAAGTAACTAGCAAAGACAAAACTACTCAACTGCTTTTCTATACTTTATATACAAAGGTTATTGATTTTTCTATACAATTTGTATAGTTTATATTTCAGTAGCACGACTTTAAGGCGATTGAATTGTCTCTTGACGATACGGATATAAAAATTATTAAATTATTACGTCAAAATCCCCGAGAATCTTATACACAAATAGCAGATACACTTGGAATATCCCGGGTAACCGTAAAAAATAGAATGGACAAAATGACTGATGATAATTTAGTAACATTAACTGCTAGGGTCAATGTAACAAACCAAGGCGGGAAAATGGCTATGCTTGGTTTGGAGGTTAAGAGTGAAAACGACTGGAAGGAATGTCTAGAAAAAATAAATAATTTGCCTTGGGTTATCATGGGTTTCAGAGCTATGGGAAAGTCAAACCTACGTATCGTAATTTACGGCGAGACTGATGAAATTTTGGAGAGAAACCTAGACGACTTCCGTTATTATGAGTGTGTTAGTTTAATTGAAGTTGAGATACTTGGAAAACCACTAATTGGAAATATTTGTACATGTTCACAATCCCCATTCAATATTGATCTTTGAAAAGATGTTGGGAACTTTTTTCAAGATTAGGGGAGTTCCCAACATTCAGGTCATTTAGAGGTACAACCTTGCTGAAAGGTCTGACCTAACTACAGTTATTATCACGATATATAAAAATACTTTCACTTACACTATACAATATGTACAATTTTTCTTCATAAACATTTCATATTGTAAATATGTGTTGCACTTTTTTTGTGAAATTATTTCCATTTGAAACGTTTTCTTTTTTTATGATTTATTGATGAAGGTTCAATCAAATTATCTGGTTGATCAAATTAACAATATGTATAGTATAAGAATAGAAGATTTATGGTATTGATAATTAATCACCAAATTTCTTACCAACTAGCAAGTTTTTTATCCTCTTAATGAATAATTTGCCTTCATGATTAAATCATCCTCGATTATAAAAACTGCAAAAGGGAGGGAGTAGAGTGTATCAGATAAAAGAGTTTGAAGCTTTCTGGGCATTCGCGATAATTGATTTTGGGTTCTTGGCACTAGCAGTAATAGCTGCAAGACTCGTTAGTCCTAAGAAACCGAACCCGACGAAGGTAACCACCTATGAGTGTGGTCAAAAACCATTTGGGGAGGCAAGATCATTCAAGCTTACAGGTATCTCAAGATACTTTGGATATGCCGTAACTTTCTTTGCTCTTGACGCATTTGGCTGGATGGTTCTCACATCCGCATTGTCTGTAAAGATCACGACGGAATTGATCTCAATCATAGCGATATACACCTTCATAATTTTCACAGGAATCGCCTACTTCTTGCACGAGAAAAGCAAAATGGTGAATTAGATGGAAAACGAGACAGAGATAAAGAGAACTTTGGATAATATCCCCGGCTCTGGAGCTGCATATAGTTTAATCGACTTCATAGACGGTTGGTCACGGAAATATTCCATCTGGCCTATTCACTTGGTAACTGGCTGTTGTAGCCCCGAATTCATGCAGGTCTCTGGGGCGCGCTTCGATATGGAGCGGCTAGGAATCCTGCCATTTGCCAGCGTTCGTCAATGCGACTGCATAATGGTGGTGGGTGTCGTTTCACGGAAGATGGCTGATAGGGTAAAATATCTGTATGAGCAGATGGGTGAGCCCAAATATGTAGTAGCCGTAGGAGCTTGTCCAACGGGAAAAGGTCCTTTCTATGACTCATATAGTGTAGTGGCAATTGACGAATATGTCCCAGTGGACGTGTACATACCCGGGTGTCCGCCTAGACCAGAGGCAATAATCCATGGTATGATGGAGCTCCAAGAAATGATCAGAAAGGGGAGGAGACTCGGTGTCAGAAAAGATTAGCCTCTCTGATTTCATCACCTCATTCAATGAGAATCATGGTGAAATAGTTGAATCAGTGGAGATATTCGAGGATACTCGTGCTTCAATAAAGGCAAAAAAGAGGAATGTAGTCAAGGCAGCCAGGGTTCTACGGGACGAGTATGGTTTTGTTATCCCGATTGGTGGTGGAGCAATAGATTATCCTGAAGAGAAAAAGATGGAAATGAATTACTACCTCAATAACCCCGACTCAGATTTCATAATAGTCTATAGAGTGGAGTTGAGCAGGAGAAGACCCACACTTCCCTCCCTCACAGAGGTATGGGAGGCTATGAGTTTCCATGAGCGAGAAACCCATGAGATGTTTGGTATAACTTTCAAGGATCACCCCAATCTAGTGCCATTATTATTGCCACCAGACTGGAAAGGCGGTTATCCACTTCGTAAAGACTTCAAGGGAGAAGGTGTCAAGAAATGACTGAGCCAAGAATCGAATCAGATCTTATGAGGATCAGTTGGGGACCACAGCATCCTATGAGTGGTCAAACGAGAATTCTTCTTGATACTGATGGAGAAAAAGTCCATAGAATCATCGCCGACTTAGGGTTCACACATCGTGGGATAGAGAAGGTTCTTGAGAACCGAACTATCCTAGGCGGAATTATCCCCGTTGATAGAATGGCTATGGTAGATACAGCCAACATAAGCATAGGCTATGTTACCGCTGCGGAAAAGGCTCTGGGTATTGAGGTGCCAGAGAGGGCTCATTGGATACGGTCTCTTGTCTGTGAAATGAGCAGAATAAACAGCCATCTCTATGCGTTTGGGCTTCAAGCAGAGGCAACAGGGTACTTCCCTGCGGTATTCATCTGGACCACGGTTGACCGAGAGGTCTTACTTGACCTATTCGAGGAGCTAACTGGTGCAAGATGGAGTTTTAACCACTTCTTACCCGGTGGTGTACACAAGGACTTTCCAGAAGGGTTTAATGAAAAAATAATCGAAGCAGTCCACTACCTACGTAACAGGTTCAAGGATTATTGGACCGCCATGGTAGAGAACCCTATGTTCGAGATGCGATGCGATGATGTAGCAATACTAGAGCCAAAAGATGCTCTCAGACTTGGAGCTACAGGTCCAACACTTAGGGGATCAGGAATCTCCATCGACATGAGAGATGAGGAGCCATACGCGGCATATGCCGATCTTGATTGGGAGATAATTACCGAGGACGCCTGCGACGTTATGGCGAGGACCAAGGTAAGGTTCCATGAGATAGGACAATCCCTCAACATGATGGAACAGATAGCCAAAGAGATCCCAGAAGGTGAGATAAAAACAAGGTTCAGTCCCTTTGCAAGGGCGCCAGAAGGCGAACACATCAGCAGAGTGGAAAATGGAAGAGGCGAGATGTCAACCCACATCTGGACCAATGGAACAACTAACCCTTACAGAGTAAAAATCCTGCCCCCAAGTCTCAGAAACATGTATGTCTTCGAGAGGCTTGCGGAGCTTAGTCATATTACAGTTGCAGATATCCCGGTTGTGATCAACTCGATTGACCCATGGTATCTGGACGCGGATAGGTGAGAATGATGAGTATGATAAATATTGCACTTGGAAACGCGAATCAGGTTCAGCAGAACATATCAGGTATGCTAGCTTACATTCTAGAGTTTTTGGGCACTAATAGCAAGCCTATCTTGCAGGTGCTTGTACTGCCTGGTCTCGCATTCACGCTGGTTTTCGCAATTATAGCGGTATGGTTTGAGCGCAAGTTCCTTGCTAGAGCCATGCTACGAGTCGGTCCCTATTACTGTGGAGGAAGATCGGGTGTATTGCAGGTATTCGCAGACTTTATCAAATTATTCCTTAAGGAAATAATAATACCGGAAAACGTGAACTGGCTGCTCTTCGCCCTTAGTCCAGTAATGGTATCCATGGTACCAGGACTTGCTTTAATACTGATACCCTTTGACGCTAACTGGGTTCTCTGGGATATTGGAAGCCTAGGGTTACCCATGTTCTTGGCGATAATGGGAATAGCTCCATTGATGCCGGTTTTCGCTGGATGGATATCCAATAACAAATACAGCTCAATAGGGTCTTGGAGGGTTGCTTACATGTACATCGCGGGAGAGATCCCTATAGTCCTAAGCGCAGCAGCTGTTGCCATAATGGCGGGATCATTCAATCTAGTGAAGATCGTTGAAGCCCAGAAGAACATGTGGTTCGCAGTTCCTCAATTCATAGGGTTCATCATATTCTTCATTGGGGTACTCATCGAGTCAGAGAGAACCCCCTTCGATATACCTGTTGCAGAGGTAGAGCTGGTTTTCGGGTGGAGAACAGAGTTCAGCGGAATCCTATTCGGGTTCACCATGATGGCAGAATATGTCATGCTTCAAGCATGGACATTACTCTTCATTACTTTATATTTGGGCGGCTATAGCGGTCCAATAATCATGGGCAATGTCATTGGTAGCCATATCTTCTGGCTTCTCGCCAAGTTCGTTGTCTTGGTTGTATTCATAGTACTATTGAGATGTGTATTCTCGCGTCCAAGAATGGATCAGATGC
>Ga0272442_10001821_pt1 | contig 31646 bp, 29 predicted proteins | sample SSMForm2O_FD_200262 | JGI IMG/M metagenome (GOLD analysis project Ga0272442, IMG submission 200262) | Marine sediment archaeal communities from Little Sippewissett salt marsh, Falmouth, MA, United States - SSM-Form-2O | ecosystem: Environmental > Aquatic > Marine > Wetlands > Sediment ... | reverse complement strand
CCATTTCGGTTTACACTGAAGCCCATGAGCGCGCCCGCGAATCCGGACCCCGCCCGCATCGCCCTGCTCACGGACTTTGGCAATGGAGAATACGCCGGGATCATGCGTGGTGTTCTGGCCGGTTTGGCTCCGTCGACAATGGTCATCGACCTGAGCCATCAGGTGGCTCCCCAGGCGGTCCTCTCGGCAGCCTATGTGCTTTTTTCCGCCTGGGACTATTTCCCCCGGGGCACGGTGTTCTGCGCCGTGGTGGATCCCGGGGTGGGCTCAGGCCGCGAGCTGCTCTTCGCCGAATCCGGGGGGAGAAGCCTCGTGGCCCCGGACAATGGCATCGTCAGCCTGCTGGCCCGCTTCAAGGCGGACCTGCGCTGCAGCCGGTTACGGCCGCCGCCCGGACCCGCGGCTCCGTCCGGTCCCTCCGCCACCTTTCACGGCCGGGATATTTTCGCCCCCGCCGCCGCCCTGGCCGCCCGGGGTGAAAGCAACCGCCTGCGGGGGGAAGCGATCCAGCCCATCCTGGACGCCCAGGCTCTCCCGGAGGCTTCCACGTCGTCCGGCCGCAAGACCGGGCGGATCCTGCACATAGATCGTTTCGGCAACTGCGTCAGCGCCCTCCACCGCCTCGACATAGAGGAATACGGAGATCCCGAGCGGCTCAGCGTGTCGGCGGGGCTGTTCCGCACCGCCGGCCTCAAGAGCCATTACGCGCAGGTCGAGAGCGGGCAGACCCTGGCCTACCTGGGCAGCGCCGGCTTCCTGGAGATCGCGGTGCGGGAGGGCCATGCAGCCCGGCTGCTGAAACTGGGCCTGGGCGACAAAGTCGTCGTGGCTGCCGCCGGCAGTGAAAAGGAACCGGAAAACCGCAACCCGGCTCAGCTGAACCGAAGCCCCAGGGAGAAGTAGGCGTTCAGAAATCGCTCCACGCCCAGCTCCTCATTCGTGTAGAGGGTCCGGGCCCTGGCCTCCTGCCCCACCCGGGGACCGGCGTTTTTCATGACCACCGGAAATCCGGCCCGTTTGAGCAGAGGGATGTCATTCCGCCAGTCGCCGAAGAAGATCAGGTCCGGCAGATCCAGCCCGTACTCCGCCAGCAGACGCCGGGTGCCCCGGCATTTGGAAAGGCGGGGGGAGAGAATTACCAGAAAATAAGCACCGTTGAAGGGCCGGGGAGACAGGAAGCAGCGCAGCTCATTATCGTGGCGGGTTTGGATCGCCTCCTTGAGCACGCTTAAAGGTTCCCGGTGCTCGTCAAGGAAGATGATGTGGGTTACACCGGTCAGCGGAGCCTGCCCCACCTCCCCCCCCCACCGGGCGCCCCAGTGCAGGTAATGCACCGGCGCCACCGGTTCCCGCAGGTAGAGAACATCGTGGTCGAACATGAACAAAGAGAGATCTGCGGCCAGGGAGAGGATCTCCCCGGCCAGGTCGCGGGGGATGAAGCTCCGGCGGTCCCAGAATACCTTGCCGCCCTGCTTGATCACCGCGCCATCCAAACAGACCATGGGGATGTCCAGCCCGCCCAAGGTCTTTTCCGTAAGGCCCAAAGACTTGCCCGTGACCGGAAAGAAGGGTATGCCTATCCTGTCGAGCCGGCGGGTGATTTCCACCAACTCATGGGAAATCCGCTTGGAAGCGGGCAGCAGGGTGCCGTCCAGGTCCGTGGCCACGGCCCGCATGTTCATGGTTGTCTGGCTGCAGTATTCCGGCATGTTCCTCTCCCGGGGGCCTACAAACCCCGGAAGTCAGTTTAACTTCTAAGGCGGGATTTATATAGTGCTTAACATTGACAATCTATTACCCGATTCATATACTAGCTGTAATACACTTGGCTGGGGAAATGATGGGAAATCCATTACAACTCTCGATTGTAAACTTCAAGAAAAACTCCTATATCATCGTTGAAGGCAAGCCGAACGCCTTCCAGTTCTACATAATCCGCAGCGGCAAGGTCAGAATCAGCAAGGAAGTCGAGATTGTCGAAGAGGAAAAGGGCCACACCCTGGGCCCGGGAGATTTTTTCGGCGTTGTCTCCACCATGTCCTCCCACAGCCATATCGAGACCGCCATGGCGCTGACGGATGTCTCCCTGATCGCTGTGCGCAAAAACCAGTATGACCTGCTGATCGAACGCAACACCCCGGTGGCCATGAAGATCATCCAGGGCTTCTCCCGGCGCATGCGCTACCTGGACGAGGCGGTCACCAAGCTGACCTTCAAGAACACGGCCACCGAGGACCCCAGCCACCTCTTCAAGGTTGCCGAATACTATGCCCGGCAGAGCCAGTACAACCAGGCCTACTACGCCTACTACCGCTATCTTCAGCACTGCCCCTACGGGGAAAACGTGACCCTGGCCAAGGAGCGGATGTCCAAGATCCACCCCTATTCCAAGGCCGTCTATTTGGAGAAAAAGGCCAACGAGATCAACCGCTCCTATCCCAAGAACACTATGATCTGCTCAGAGAGCGAACCCGGGGACGAGCTCTATATCATCCAGAAGGGCACCATCAAGATCACCAAGATCGTGGACGACAAGGAGGTGCTCCTGGCTATGCTCAAACCGGGAGATATCTTCGGCGAAATGGCGATCCTGGAAAACAAGCCCCGCTCCGCTTCCGCCATCGCCTATGACGACGTGACATTGATGGTGGCCAACCGGGCCAACTTCGTGCGCATGGTGCAAACCCAGCCCCAGCTGATCACCCGGCTCACCCAGCTTTTAGCCGAGCGCATCTGGGTCGTCTACCGGCAGATCGCCAACATCATCATGGAGGATCCTCTGGGCAAGCTGCATGACCGCCTCTGGGTCGAGCTGGAGAAGAACCGCATCCAGGTCGAAGCCGGAACACCTTACACCTTTGAGTTCGGGCCCAAAGAGTTGATCAACATGGTGGGCATGTCCATGGAGGAAGGCAAGGGCGTTCTGCAGAAGCTCTTCGACAACAAGAAGATCAAGGTCGTGGACAACCACATCTTCGTCTCCGACTGTGAGGAGATCAAAAAACAGGCCGCCTATTACCGCAAGATGGAAAAAATCCGCAAATCACGCCAGGAAGGCTCGATCATCGGCGCCGCCGGCAATCAGTAGATACCCAGCACCTCGATATCCGACCAATAAGCACTGTAGCTCTCCAGTCCCCCGGTGGCCTCCTCATGCACCGACTGCAGGCTGGGGATGTCCGGCCGCCGTACGGCTCTTCCCTCAGGATCCATCTGATTCAGTTGAATCACACCCTTGGAAAGGGCCAGGTGGCTGAAATCGAGGTTCCCGAAATAATAGGTGGTGGGATCGATCTCCGGCGCCAGGGGAGCGCGCAGCTTGCCCTCGCCGAGGTAGACATCCACGGGAATCCAGCCCACGTTCTCCAGGTAAAACTCCGCCCAATAGTGGCGCCGGCTGTTCAGGTCGAGCTCCACCAGATAGCCCGCCACCGGCCGGCTGGGAATACCGACGCTCCTCGCCAGGGCGCAGAACAGGCCGGCATAGATATAGGAATCCGCCTTGCGGGCGTCGAGAGCCGCAAGGATATCGTAGGGCTCCACCTCTTCAGGCTCGCTGGCCAGCAGGCGCTTGAGTATCCAGTAGTAGATAGCCCTGGCCTTGCGGTAGGGATTGCGCTCCCGCCCCACGATGGCCTGGCCCAGCTCCTTGATCCGCTCGTTTTCCGAGGGAATGAGGCCGTCATAGGCGGTGAATTTTTTGTAAAGCTTGCGGTTCTCGTTATAGGAAGCGGACAGCTTGGAGGAATTGATCTTGGTCTCCACCGAATAGCGATCGAACATGACGCTCTGCAAAACCGTGGTGCTGCCGTTGGTCTCCAGATTTTCCAGGCGGAAGAGCTTGACGCCGTTCACGTCATTGAACAGAGGGGCGGGCTCTTCTAAAACCTGCTGGAACTCCCGCTGTTCGGGCGCCCCCAGGATCTGGGGAACCCAGAGATAGAGGTTGTTCGGCCCGCTGGCGGTGATGTCGCGGATCTGGACGCTGAACTGGACCGCGAAGGTCCGCTTTTCCGGATAAAGCTTGGTGCCGGCCTCCCCCTCCACCTCGAAATAGACAGCGTTGCTTTCCCCCTTGTCGGTGCGCACCACAAGGTGCCCCGAGAAGGCGCCGTCGGGAACACGAACCTGAATTTCCCGATCGTTCCAGCTCCGGTAATCCTGGTCGTACTCAAGAGCGGGAATGAACGCCGCCGCCTGATCGGCGGTATACTGGAGGGATTCCTCCCCGGAGACCCAGGTGAAGAAAACCCGGGAGCTCGAGCGGTTGAGGCCGAAATTCATGCCGTTGAGGGTCAGCACCGACCCGATGGGCCCGCTCTGGGGATTCAGGGTGTTGATCGTGGGCAGTCCGGGGCGGGCCGTTCCGGAAACCACCACCGGAATCTGCTTCCGGTTGGTGAAAAGCTGGCCCTTGCTTTCCCCATTGCGGGTGATCACCCGCACCAGTCCGGAGTGCACGTCCTCGGGGATGCGCAGGCTGATCTGGGTGTCCGTCCATTCCAGGTAGCCCGAGGACACCGGGGAGTAACCGGCGATGACAACCCGGCCGCCGTTGCGCGCATCAGCGAAATACTTGCCGGTGATCACCATGACATCCCCCGGGAAGCCGATCCGCGGGGTAATCGACTCCACCACGGGAGGTCGGCCCGTCATCCGGGTGCTCAGAAGCAGAACGAGCAGGACGCCCAAAAAAGTCGCCAGGGGAATAAATGCTCTACGTTTGTGGAGCGGGGGGGAATTCTTTTTTTCCATGTCCATGTTTATTGTACTGCGGCTTTCAGAAGTTCTTTATAGGCCAGCACCTCGATCTCCAGCTGAATGGTGAAGGATTGGGTTTCAGCCAGCTCGCTCAGCCGGCCGTCCAGCCCCAGGGGGAAGAAGAGGACCTTTTCCCCCAGCTCGATGGGCAGGCTCTTGATGGTGGCGTGATATTTGACGGCTTCTTCCGGCACCTCGGACAGCCACACCTGACCCTGAGCGACCAGAACCAGCTCATTGTTGTCCGCCAGGTAGGGAGTGAGCACCACATCGACCCGGACATTCTCTCCCACCATCTTGACCGCAATAGAGCGGCCCGGGATGGTCAGCTTGCTGGAGCGCACATCATATACAGGCTGGTCGTTGGGAGGAAGCACCTTGGCGGTAATATTCAGCTGCAGCGCCTCGTCCAGAAGACCCTCGAGGTCATTCAGGTCCAGATCCTCGGCGGCCAGGGAGGCGACGCCGACGATGAGCATCAGCAGCAGCAAACCCCGCCTTACCATGACCGGCTCCCGGGAATATCCTCAGCCCGCAGCATCCGGGGCTCTCCAGCCATAATGAAGCGAGAATCCTCCGGCAGGGTGAAGATGATTTCCTCTGTAAAGGCCGGTTGATCCAGGGACTTGAGCAGCTTCTCCAGGTCTTCGATGGGCGCCGCCACCTCCACCTCGGTTGCGCCGTAGGGCAGCTTCTTGATGCTCATACGGGGAACGCTTGACTTCAGGTTCAGGGCGGCCGCGAACAGGCCGACCGCCAGGCAGAGAATAACCAGACCCACTCCGGCTGCCAGGGGCAGGGGCAGGGTAATTCGGCGACGCCAGATGGGAGGCCTTCCTGAGGCAGGATAAGCGGCCCGTGCCGCCAGCCTGTGCTTGAGGCGCTCCAGCGAGGGGCCGGCGTCGGGCTCCGGGTCCGCCCGCAGGCGGCCGCTCAGCTGCCGGAGACTGTCCAGATACTCCTGGCAAGCCGGGCACTCTTTTATGTGCTTTCCCAGACGCTCCCGCCAGGGAAGCTCGATCTCACCGTCCAGATAGGCGGAGAGGGTTTCCTTATCCGGACACATGGGCATCCTCCTTCAAAAGCACGGCCAGGCGCTCCCTGGCCCGAAAAACCCTGATTTTGACGTTCCCCTCCCTGATGCCCAAAATCCGGGCTATCTCTTTGTATTTCAAACCACTGTATTCCTTCAGCACAAGAACCGTACGCAGTTTTAAGGGCAGTTTATTCAGGCATTTCTGCACCGCACTGCGGGCCTCGGCCCGGAGCAGCTCCTCCTCACCGGAGCGGATCGAGACAGGAATCTGTTTGCTGTATTTTTCATAAGCCGATCGTTCCCGCTTCTTCCGCTTCTCCAGGTTGAAGGACAGGTTTTTCACGACGCGAATGAGCCAGTATTTAGTCTGGTCCATGTCGGGCAGCGCCCGCTGCTTCTCGAAATACTTGATAAAGGCCTCATGGCATAGATCTTCGGCTATGGGTGTACTGCCGGTAATGCGGAATGCAATTCTGAAGATAAGCGGATAAAGGGTTTCATACACTTCCCGGAAAGAGTCATCCGCTGCTTCTACTGTCCGCATCATACTAAACAACCAATCTTACCGAATGTTACACAAATTAATGGGCTATTCGCCAGCGAACTCCATCGGGAGTATCCTCCAGGGACACTCCCCTGCTTTTCAGCCGGTTTCTTAGCTCATCAGCCCGGGCGAAATCCTTTTCCCGGCGCGCCTGCTCGCGGGCCTCGATCAGCTCCCGCAGGTCGCCGGGCAGCTCTGCTTCCTCCTCACCTGCGCTCTCCAGGTCCAGACCCAGGATGCGGTCCATATCCAAAACAGCCGTCAGTTTAGCTCCTGCCGGGATGGATTCGTTCTTCAAGAGCCCCCAGAGATCCGCCAGCCCCTGGGGGGTATTGAGGTCATTTTCCAGGTTCGCCCGGAAGGAGTCCAGGCAGGCACCCGCAACTGCCTTGGCCCCTTGGGACGCGCCGGCTTCCTGCGCCGCAGCAGCCTTGAGGCGGCGAATCCGCTCACCCAGGTTGTCCCGGGCCCGCTTGGCGCTCCCCAGGCCCTCGAGGCTGAACTGGAGCTGGGAGCGGTAGTGGGCGTTCAAGCAGAAATAGCGGTAGTCCAAAGGAGAAAAGCCGGCCTCCTCCAAAGCGCTCAGGGTCAGAAAATTCCCGCTCGATTTGGCCATCTTCTCTTTGGCCATGACCAGAAACTCGCCGTGCAGCCAGTAATTCACCCACGGCTCCCCGGTGGCGGCCTCGGACTGGGCGATCTCATTGGTATGATGCACGGCGATATGATCCACGCCGCCGCAGTGAATATCGAAGCGCTCCCCCAGGTATTTCATGGACATGGCGCTGCACTCCAGGTGCCAGCCCGGGTAGCCCCGGCCCCAGGGAGAATCCCAGAGCATCGCCTGGTGCTCGAACTTGGAGCGGGTGAACCAGAGCACGAAATCGTGGGGATTCCGCTTGTTGGCGTCGACTTCGATGCGGGCCCCGGCCTTGAGGTCATCCAGATTCAGGCGCGCCAGCTTGCCGTAATCCTCGAGCTTGCTGATATCGAAATAGAGATTCCCGCCGGACTCGTAGGTAAAGCCGCGCTTTTCGATTCTGCGCACCAGCTCGATCATTTCCTGGATATGTTCGGTGGCCCGGCAGGTCTGGGTGGGCGGCAGGATGTTGAGGCGCTCCAGGTCCTGGAAAAAGGCCTCGGTGTAGAACTCGGCGATCTCCCAGACCGTCTTCTCCTTCTCCCGGGCGCTTTTGACAATCTTGTCCTCACCTTCGTCCGCGTCATCCGTGAGGTGCCCCACATCGGTGATATTCATGACATGCCTGACTTGCAGGCCGCCGTACTCCATCGTCCGGCGGAGAACATCCTCGAACAGATAGGTCCTCAGGTTGCCGATATGCGCGTAGTTGTATACCGTGGGTCCGCAGGTGTAGAGGCCCACCTCTCCCGCGCGCAGCGGCTTGAATTCCTGTATCTCCCTGCCCAGAGTATTGAATAGTTTCAGCACCGTCAGTTCCTCCAGCTTGACCTGTCGGGATCAGATTCACTCACCTGTTCCGATTCCGAAGCATTCAGCAGATGATGTCGATCGCAGCCCCGCCTGCCGCTGCCCGGGCCGAAGCGGTGCTCCTGCCGCAATCCCGGCCCGCGGAAATCAATATTCAGTAGATTTATTCACTTTTTGCCTGTAAACTCCATATGTGCAGACTGTAGGAGAATTGCTGAAAAAAATCAATATCGCCGGCCCACTGCTCTTCGATGAGCCCATGTGCCGGCACACCAGCTTCCAAATCGGCGGCCCGGCGGACGCCTACCTGCGCGTCCGGGACGAGGAGGAGCTGGAGCGGGTTTTCGCTTTTGTTCTGGAGGAGGGGCTGCCCTATTTCGTGCTCGGAGAGGGGGCGAACATCCTGGTGGCCGACCGGGGCATCCGCGGGCTCGTCCTGGACCTGGCGGGCCTGAACAATTGCCGGCTCGAACCGGAGGGCCCGCTGCTCATTGCCGGCGCCGGAGTGGACATGAGCAGGGCTTGCGAACAGGCCCGGGACAACGGCCTGGCGGGATTGGAGTTCGCCTATTGTATGCCGGGCAGCGTCGGCGGCTCGATCTATATGAACGCCCGTTGTTACGGAAGCTCCGTGTCGGACCGGCTCGCCTATGTCGACTTCCTGGATGAGAAGGCCGTTCGCCGGCGCTTCCTGGTCAACGGAGAGGATTTCGGCTACAAGCGCTCTCCCTTCCAGAAGCGCACATCCGTCATCCTGGCCGGGGCTTTCCGGCTCGCGGAGGGTGAGCGCGGCCGCATCGACGCGCAGATGCAGTCGTACAAAACAGACAGGGAGCAAAAAGGGCATTTCCGCTTTCCCTGCGCCGGATCGGTTTTCAAGAACAACCGGGATTTCGGACAGCCCACAGGCAGTATCATTGATTCCCTGGGGATGAAAGGCACGCGCATCGGGGACGCCGAGATCTCGGAGTTCCATGCCAACATGATCATCAACCGCGGGAAAGCCCGGGCCGGGGAGGTCCTGGAGCTCATCACAATTATCGAAGAGCGCGTCGAGCAGGCCTTCGGCTTCAGCCTGGAGCGGGAGATCCTGCTGGTGGGCGAGTGGTAGGAGGCAGAGATGACGGGGATGCTGGACAATATACGCTCATATATGGCCCTCATGAAGAACGAGGAACTCAAACGGCTGATCACCGAGCTGCCCATGTCGGAGCTGATCGCGCTCTGGGATGATCTCAGCGAGGAAGAAGAGCTCAAGATCTTTTCCCTCCTCGACCTGGAGCAAAAGGTGGACCTGGTCACGACCCTCTCCTACGCCAAGCAGGAGGCCCTGATCACCTCTTTGACCAGGGAGAATACCAAGCTCCTCCTGGCGGAGATGGATCCGGACGACCTTACCGACTTCATCCAGTCTGTGTCCCCGGAAGTAAGGGAATCGGTCTGGAAAGCCCTGGGGGAGGAAGCCAAGCGGGAAACACAGTTCCTGCTCAAATACGACTCCGACGACGCCGCCGGCCTGATGACCCCCCGCTACATGGCCATCCGTCCCACCCTCAGCGTGGGCCAGGCGCTTTCCTGGATCCGGAAGAGCGCCCTGAATACGGAAACGGTCTACACGGTCTATGTCCTGGACCCTCTGAACCGGCTGGTCGGCGTTGTCTCCCTGCGCGACCTGCTCGCCGCCAAGGACGAGGACCGGGTGGAGCAGATCATGGTGAAAAAGGTGATCACCGTATTCCAGGATACGGACCAGGAGGAGGCCGCCAAGATCCTGGACACCTACGACCTTCTGGCCCTGCCGGTGGTGGACCATTACCACCGCCTGCTGGGGATCATCACCTTCGACGACATCATCGACGTCATCCGTGAGGAGCAGACCGAGGACATCTACAAGATGGGCGCCATGGGGGGGAACACCCTGCCCTACCTGGAGAGCTCGGTTTTCGCCCTGGTGCGCAAGCGCATCCCCTGGCTGATCGTCCTGCTCCTGGCGGCCACCATCACCAGTAATGTCATCGCCCACTACCAGGCGGTGCTCCAGGTGGCGGTGGTGCTGGCCTTCTTCATCCCCATTGTCACCGGCACGGGGGGTAATTCGGGCACCCAGTCCGCCACTCTGATGATCCGGGGACTGGCCACCGGGGAGCTCCACTTTCACGACGTCTGGCGCATCCTCGGCAAGGAGATTCTGGTGGGCGTGATGATCGGCATCGGTCTGGGGCTGCTGACCATCGCCCGGACCATGGTCTTCCCCCCCTTCATCAGCCTGCCGGAAGCCGTGGCGGTCGGCGTAGCCATGTGCTTCGTAGTGGTAGTGGCCACCATTGTGGGCGCCCTGGCCCCGGTGCTTATCGCCCGCCTGGGCTTCGATCCCGCGGTGATGGCCGGGCCCCTGATGGCCACGATCATCGACGTCTCCGGGCTTACCATCTACTTCGAGACCGCCCGCCTGCTCTTGCACCTCACTTGAGGACCCGCTCAGCCGGCAGCGGAGCGCGGGTTTCCCAGCCCAGGGTAAGGGAGGTCAGCTCAATCAGCCCGGCGCCGGCATCTGTGAGGCGTCCGGGATCGAGCCAGTCCCGGCAGGAGAGACGCAGGTAGAATCGCCCGTCTTTTCTTGCCAGTTCGACCTCTCCGCCCGCCCGCAGGCAGGCTGAAGAGCCGGCGCAGCCGGCCCGCGCCTCCAGGGAGGCACTCCACTTCAGCCCGCCGCGGCGGCTGCTTATTTCCAGGCCCAGCTCGTTCCCCCGGTCTTGCCCGCCGTTCTTCAAGCCCAGAGCGACCGCAAGACCGGGGCCCTCGCGCGCCAGCTCCGCTTCTCCTGATACTGCTGTGGACAGGTGCGCCGGCTCCTCCTGTTCCGCGGCGCTCTCCACGACCGCCTTTCCTTCCAGCCTCCAGACAGCGTCACGAACCGGCAGCAGCAGCCGGGCGGAGAGCTCTTCCCGGTATTCCCGCCGCAACCCGACGGCGCAGGCTTGCCCAGACGGCTTGAGCAGTAGCTCCGCCAGTCCGCGTACACGCAGGGGGCCCCTGTCTCCCAGGCAGGCGCAGATGCCCGCCCGTAAACGCGGCAGCCCGCCCCGGCCGTCGGGAGTGAGAAAGCCCGGAGAGCATATCCCCCCGGCCAGGGCCAGTTTTTTCCCGCCGGAACGCCGGGCCACCGCGAGCTGGGCCGTGTGCCCCGGGGGCGTCCGTTCCCCGCCGCAGACTGCGGCGAAAAGATTCAGGTTCCAGCCTGAAACAGCGCAGCCCGCCCGCGCGCCCAGGTGCAGCAGCCGCCCCCCGGGATAGGGAGCCGGTAAGCTCAACCACTCCTCTGCCTGCTCAGGTTGTTCCGGGCGGGAAGTCAGAGCCAGGGCCTCCAGCCGGACCTCTCCGAGGCCCAGGCAAAGATAGCCCCCGCTTTTGGCCTTTTTTTCGGGGCTGCTGAAGGAAAAAAGCCCCAGGTGTCCAGGCAGAGGCTCGAGCAGCAGGCCTGCTCGCCGGCAGGGATTCAGGCTTCTGTCCAGCCGCAGGTCCGTGTCCTCCTGGAACAGATCGCTGCCGGGCCGATAGCACAGCGGCCGGAACAGCAGCCGCAAAAGCCCCTTGGGCTTTAAGGGACCGGCGGTCAGCACGGCGCTCTCCAGCCCGCCCCGCACGGTCATGACCTCCCCATCCTGCCGGCGGGCGTCCAGCACGCAGATCAGCCCGGGACGGCGCAGCGCGGTCTGGACCAGCACTGTCCGGGAAGCCCGCAGCTCGCTCCGAAGGAGCAGGAGTGGGAGCGGGCCGGGCTCACCGCCGTCCGGGCGGGCCGTGAACGGCAGGAAGAGACAGAGGAGGCAGATGAGGCCGAGAGCCGGCCGCAGCCTGACCATGCCCCGGAAACTGCAAACACCGTGCCATCTCCGGCGGGGATTGCCCGCCGGGCGGCCGGGGATATTTACACTCCTTTACGTTAGCGGCACTGCGTGCGGTGCTTGCTTTTTATCCACACATGCGCTGGAATAGAGCGGAGGAGGAAAGCAATGAGTACCCATGACATCTTCAAACGTGAAATCATTTCCCGGCCCATCAGCGAGGCCCTGCCTTTCAGCCCCGCGGTGGGCTGCGGACCTTTAGTGTTTGTTTCGGGGCTCGTGGGACGCAACCACGAAACCGGGGAGATCTGCAAAAACGACATCCGGGCCCAGACCCTGCAGGCCATGCACAACATCGTCCGGCAGCTCGAACAGGCCGGCACCACCCTGGAGAGCGCTTTGAAAGCCACGATTTACCTTACCGACGTAAAGCTGTTCGCCGATATGAATGCGGCCTACGTTTCCTGCTTTTCCGGCGCTATGCCGGCCCGCACCTGTGTGGAGGTCTCCGCTCTGCCCGACCCGGATGCCCTCCTGGAAATCGAGATGATCGCCTGCCGGACTTGATGCTCCCGGTCCCTGTTGCGAAAGGAGCCAAACAGAACACCTTCTGTTCGCCGGAACGGGAAATTGACTCTTACACTTGAAGGCGCAGGTGCAACAAACTATACTTAGACTGAAACTCCGCCGGTTGGATTGCGGGGGGACATACGATGTGAAGATCGGTCCCGCTGATACGAGACTGATTACTATATCTAAAAAAAGGAGTAGGGCTATGAGAAAGAGGTACTTGTTTGTCTGTGTACTGCTGATTCTGGTTTGCGCGCTGGCTTTTGCCAACGGGAAGAAGGAAGCGCCCACAGGATTCGCCGATCATCCCGCGGACCAGCCGATGAAGGCGGCCGTGGACATGGGCTTCGTTCCCTTCGCTTACCTGAACGACAAGGGTGAGCCCGAGGGCTTTGCCGTGGACCTGGCCAATGCCCTGGCGGAAGAGCTGGGACGTCCCGGCGCGGAAATCGTGGACGTGGAGTGGTCCGGTATTTTTGCCGCCCTGTTCTCTAAGAAGGTGGAATATATCGTCGCCCCCACCAATATCCGCAAGGATCGGGCCGAGCAGATGGATTTCACCGAAGCATATATGGATACTGCGGAGCTGATCGCGGTGAATGTAAAGGACAAGAAGAATATCACCTCCCTGGAAGATCTCAAGGGAAAGACCATCGGCGTGAACACAGGCTCTTCAGGACATTCCTGGCTGGTGGACAACGAGGCGAAATACGGCTTCATGATCGACGAGTATGACGCCATGCCCTCCGCCGCCCAGGCGGTCCAGGTCGGCCGTATCGACGGAGTGATCGGGGACCGGGATGCGGTCGGCTACTATGCTGCCGATAAAAAGGAGCTGGTCAGCGCCATTCTCATTCCCACCGGACAGCAGTACGGTCTGCCCCTCAGAAAGGGAGATCCCTACCGGGATGTGATGGAAGACGCCCTGGTCAAGCTGAAAAAGAACGGCACCCTGGGAAAGCTTTACAAGCAGTGGTTCGGTGACGATCCTCCCAAGGACAGCGCGGTAACCATGGAATACCCGGGTTACGGTGTTCCCGACATGCCGGGGTACAAGCCATAAACAGGCTTTTTATCAGTGCGCGCAGGCAGGGGAAACCCGGCCTGCGTGTACTTTATTCCCGTGAAAAGGCTTCATGAACCTACACGATCTCTTCTATTATTTTTTTAACTATAAATTTTTTATCCTCACCCTTCCGGACCTGTTGAAGGGGCTGGTGGTCACCATCGAGATAGCGGCACTGAGCCTGATCCTGGGCTTTTTATGGGGGCTGGTCCTGGCAGTAATCCGGGTTATGATCAAACGGCCGGAGAATCCCCTGGTCGTGCGTCTGATCAACATCCCCATCGCCATCTATGTCGACGTGCTGCGGGCCATCCCGCCCCTGGTGACCCTGGTGGTGATCTACTACGCCCTGCCCTTCGTGAATATAACGATTCCCCGCTTTTGGGCGGCGGTACTCACCTTTGTTTTAATTCTCTCCGCCTTTGCCGAGGAAATTTTCCGGGCCACCATCGAGGCCATCGACTTCGGGCAGATCGAAGCCGCCCGCTCTTTGGGCATTTCCTACATTCAGTCCATGATTTCGGTGGTTATTCCCCAGGCCTTCCGTATCGCCCTGCCCCCTCTGACCAGCCGGCTGATCGCAATCACCAAGGATGTCAGCATGGCCTCCGTCATAGGGGTGGCGGACCTGCTGAAGAAAGCCCGCGCCGCCCAATCGCTGTATGCGAATCCCACGCCGCTTTTTTCAGCCGCCCTGTTGTTTACCCTTCTGTTTCTTCCCCTGGTCCGGCTGTCCATGCGGCTGGAAAAGAAACTGGCGGAATAGGGGAGAAAGATGGAAGCAATAATATATAATTTTTTCAACATCGAAGTTCTCTTGAGGGCCCGTTACCTGCTCTGGCTGGGATTGCAGGTTACCCTGAAGCTGGCCTTTCTCTCCCTGCTTTTGGCCATCCTGGCCGGGCTGCTGCTGGCGGTTCTCCGGCACCTCAACAATCCGGTTCTCAATGTGCTGATCATCATCTATGTCGACCTGTTCCGGGCCCTGCCGACCATCGTCCTCTTCATGCTGGTCTACTTCACCTGGCCCTATTTCGGCATTTCCCTGCCCCGCTACTGGTCCGCGGTGGTCGCCCTGATGATCAACGGCGCCGCCTACTTTGAGGAAATTTTCAGGGCCGGGATAGAATCCATCGACCGGGGGCAAACCGAAGCGGCCCGGGCCCTGGGGTTGAACTTCACCCAGACCATGTTCTCGGTCATCCTGCCCCAGGCGGTCAAGGTCGTGCTGCCCCCGGCGACCAGCAACAGCCTGGAGCTGATCAAGACCACGGTCCTGGCCTCGGTGATCGCCCTGCCGGAGCTCATGCGGCAGGCCCAACAGGCCCACGGATCACTGGCAAGCCCCACGCCCCTGATCGCCGCGGCGCTGATCTATCTGGTGCTGCTGTGGCCCCTTGTTCGTTTAACAAGCTACCTGGAGAAGACGTATGGGAAATGATAACCTGGTGGAAATCAGGGACCTGCACAAGTATTTTAAGAAGCTGGAGGTGCTCAAGGGCATCAACATGAACGTCCGGCGCAAGGACGTGGTCTGCCTGCTCGGACCCTCCGGCGCCGGGAAAAGCACCCTGCTGCGCTGCATCAACCGGCTGGAGGAGCCCACCTCAGGCAAGATCTTTATCGACGGCGATGAAATCACCGCCCACGGGATCGATCTGAACCTGATGCGCAGTGAGGTGGGCATGGTGTTTCAGCACTTCAATCTCTTTCCCCATCTCACGGCCCTGGGAAACTGCACTTTGGCGCTGATGAAGGTCAAGAAGCTCGACAAGACGCAGGCCCGGGATCTGGGCATGGAGATGCTCAACCAGGTCGGCCTGGCCAATAAGGCGGAAAGCAAGCCGAGGCAGCTCTCCGGTGGACAGCAGCAGCGGGTGGCCATCGCCCGGGCGCTGGCCATGGATCCCAAGCTGATGCTTTTCGACGAGCCCACCTCGGCCCTCGATCCGGAGCTGATCGGAGAGGTGCTGGATACCATGATCTCCCTGGCCGAGAAAGGGATGACCATGATCGTGGTGACTCACGAGATGGGCTTCGCCCGCAAGGCGGCTTCCCGGCTGTGCATGCTCGATCACGGCGTCATTCTCGAGGACAGCACCCCGGAGCAGATCTTTACCGCCCCCTCCCACCCCCGGACAAAGGAATTCTTGAGCAAGATCCTTTGAAGAGATCCTCCTCGGTCCGGGTAATCGCCTGCTCCAGGATCTTTAAGCCCGTATCGATGATTTCCCGGGTGGAGTTGAGGGGTGGGGCGATGCGTATACATGTGGCGGAAAAGGCGCCCATGACCATGGTATAGAGTCCATCGGCCAGCGCATGGCGGCAGATATGCTCGGCCTGCTCTGGAGCCGGCTCCCGGGTCTCTGTGTTCCGGACGATCTCCAGGGTGCAGAGCAGCCCCTTGCCGCGTACATCTCCGATCAGGGGATGAGCTTCCTTCATCTTCTCCAGCCGGTTCAGGAGGTAGGCTCCCAGGCTCCTGCTGTTTTCAATGAGCTTCTCCCGCTCCAGCACCCTGAGCGTGGCCAGTGCGGCGGCACAGCCCAGGGCATTGGCCTCCAGGGTGAAGCTCTGGTGAAATTCGAGCTCCCGGGGCCGGTGTGGTGAAACCAGCAGCTCCTTCCGGGCCACCAGCGCGCTCAAGGGGAGGCCGGATGCCAGGGGCTTCCCCAGACAGACGATGTCCGCCTCGATCCCGAAATGCTCCAGGGCGAACCATTTCCCGGTACGCCCGCACCCGGTCTGGACCTCGTCCGCAATCAGGAGGATCCCGTGGCGGTCGCAGAGTTGTTTCAGACGGCTATAGTACTCGGCTGGGGGGACGACCCAGCCCATGTCTCCGAATATGGGCTCCACGATAACCGCCGCCACCTCGTCCGGGGGGCAGTGGCTCTTCAGCATGGTGGACTCAACATAATCTAAGCACTGCACGCCGCAGCCCGGGTAGCTCAGCTTGAAGGGGCAGCGGTAGCAGTAAGGAGGAGGAATCTTTAAAAGCTCCCCGGCCGGATGAAAACCACGCACCAGGCGGCTGAAGGCCGAGCTGGCCGAGAGCGCCCCGTGGGTCTGCCCGTGATAGGCGCCGGCAACGCAGAGGATATAGGGCCTGTTGGTGGCCCACCAGGCCAGCTTGAGAGCGCCGTCCACGCTGTCCGAGCCGGAGCTCCCGAAAAACACCTTCTTCTCGAAATCGCCGGGAGTGAGCCGGGCCAGCTCCTTTGCCAGCAAAAAGCGGTTCTCCGTGGCGCCGAGGATCACGCGGTCCAACTGCTCCTGCAAAACCCTGACCACCTCCGGATGCCGGTGGCCGATATTGACCACGCTCTTCCCGGAAATGAAATCGAGATAGACATTGCCGTCCACATCCTCGATCCAGGGGCCTTCGGCCCGCGTCAGCGGCAGGCCCCAGATGGGGGGAAACACCGCGACATCGTCGCCGCTTCTTTTGAACAGCGCCCGCGCCTTGGGCCCGGGTGGCCTGACGCGAATACTGGGTCCGCTTAAATGTCCTGATGCCTTGGAATGGTTTTTCATCTCAAAAGCCCCTTCCTGGTCAATCATGCGAGCATGCGCGCAAACCCGGGGAGAACACGAAGCGATCCTCCAAAGAAAAATTCAAAACCATGAGGCGGATTCGCGGTCCACGATTCCCTGCGCCTGAACCGGCCTGATCATATCTTTTCATGAGCTATTAGAATAGCGGGTCAGGCAACCCTGATCAAGAGGATTTCCGAATCGCGCCGGCCGTTAGTTACAATGCTGACTTCGCTGCACTCAAAGAGCTTTACGAATCCTTCAGGCGATGGAACCAGGTCACCACTGTGATGGCCAGCAGAGACACGATGATCGAGGCATATACCTTGTCGATCTGAAAGCCCAGGAGCCGCCCGAGTTGTTCCTTGAACACCACAAAAGCCAGGGAGGCCGCGGTGGCACAGATCATGGCCGTGATGATGGCCTGGGGCGGCGACACGGGCTGCCCACGCTTGACCCAATACAGCCCGGCCAGAACGGCGACAGCCGCGGCACCGCGGATGGCGTAGGTGATGTAGGCGGTATCCAAAATCTTGCCTTTCAGGAAAATGGCCAGCGGTATGGCCAAAAGGGCGATCAGGATGACGAACAAGCGTGAAGCACGTAAAATCGCACGGTCGTTGGCCTGCTCATTGCGCAGGAGTATATATATGTCCCTGGTCAGGATAGTGCTTACGGCAAAAATCACAGGCGCAACTGTGGAGAGTATGGCCGCAATAATTCCGGCCATAGCCAAACCGGACAGCCATGGAGGCATCAGCCGGGCGCTCATCATCAGGTAGGGCAGCGCTTCCTTGGCGATCGGCGGTTGGCCGCCCGCAATCCCCGCACGAACGCAGATCCCCAGGGTCGATATCAGAATACCTATAGGAGCTATAAACAGGGCGCTCAGAAAAGCAGCTCGCTTGGCTGTACGGATGTCCCGGGCCGCGAATACGGGCTGAATCGAGGCCTGGGAAGCAAATCCAGCAAGGATGCCCCCCAGAAGCCAGGCCACGACCTGGCCCCACCCCTGGGAAAAAGGATTCATGAAGGCCGCCGCCTCCTCAGCAGGCAGGTGCTCGGATAATGCGGCGAACAACCCGCTGTATCCCCCCGCCGCGCTGAGAGTAATCACAAACACCACCAGCAGCGTGGAATAGAGCAGCAGCACGTGTATCAGGTTGGTCAGGGCGATGCTCTTCATGCCCCCGCAGGCAACGTAGACCGTTACCAGCAACCCGGAGATAAGCACCGCCGGGCCGTACCGCACTCCCAGGACCTGCGCCGCCACGCTGCCCACTGCCTGGAGCTGTAGATAACTGAGGATAACAAAGGCAATCACAAAACAAAGGGAAGTAACTATGCGTACATTACGGCTGAACAGCTGTTCCAGCATCTCTCCCACGGTGTGCACATTACTCTTCCGGTAGCGGGCCGCCAGGAAAAAGCCGAACAGCACCATGCCGGTAGCCGTGGAGATATTGTACCAGAGGGGGAAAAATCCCGTGCTGTACGCCTTCTCTGCGGTGCCGATGGTGCTCATCCCGCCGAGCCATTCCCCCAGGATTGAAACCGTACACAGGACAAGGCCCAGGTTCCTGCCCGCGATCAAAAAGTCGGTGGAGGTCTTGGACAGCCTCTTGGTGATCCAGCCTATGACCAGCAGTAAAACAAAATACGCCAGTATGATTAGCAACTGTAAATTCAAAAGCGTATCCCTATCAAAATCTCAGAAGCAGCCTGAAAATACCAGTTCTGTTGTCGGCACGACAGAGCCACGATCATCCCAGAACTATGCTCAATGCCTTGGCGAACAGCTCGAGTCCCTGGTCGACAAACTCGGTGCCCATCATCAAGCCGCGTCAACGCACGTCCCCGATTCGGGAGTAGCGGGCCTCTGGCCGAACAACAGCTTGACGGCCTGTTTCCGGATCGCTTCGACAACCCGCGGATGGCAGCGCCCTGTGCTGGTTACCACGATCCCGCTGGTAAAGTACAGATATCGGCTGCCCTCGCTATCATAAAGACAGACGCCCTCTCCTCCCTGGATCGATGCTTCCCTGGTAGTCGAAAAAAAACCTTATCACCTCCTCACCGATTACACAAGTAAGATATTATTTTAAGTCATACATATGTTCCCGCTTCGAACATACAGAGATGACATTTCCATTGTGGTTTGACCGCAGATTCCATTTTCTTGACATGCCGGTACGGCCGCTGTAAGATTTTCCCATCGGCCCAGGTCTGCAAACGATTGCGTCAGACCAGCCTGCCCGAACATGATGAATACACTTTTTCAGTAAATCCTTTAGGAGGAACAACAATGGACATTTTGACACTCAACTGCGGAAGCTCGTCCTTGAAGTACCAGCTCTACCAGTGGGACAACAAGGAAGTCCTGGCCAAGGGAATCGTCGAACGGGTCACCGTGGGCGGTTCCTTCATCAACCACTTCGCCAAAGGCAAGGGAAAGATCAAGCGCGAGCGGGAATGCCCCAATCACAAGGTAGCCCTGGAGCTGATCATCGAGACACTCCTGGACCCCAGGGTAGGCGCCCTGAAAGACCTGAAGGAGATCGCGGCGGTGGGCCACCGCATGGTGCACGGCGGCGAACGCTTCGCCAAATCGGTGATCATCGACGATGACGCCCTGAACACCTTCAAGGAGCTGGCTGACCTGGCGCCCCTGCACAACCCGCCGAACATCATGGGCGTGGAAGCCGCCAGGGAAGTGCTGCCCGACGTGCCCCACTGCGCCGTCATGGATACGGCCTGGCACCAGACCATGCCTCCCGAGGCCTATATCTACGCCCTGCCCTACTCCTGGTACGAGAAGTACCGTGTGCGCCGCTACGGCTTCCACGGCACCTCCCTCCTCTACGTGGCCAAGCGCGCCGCTGTTCTGCTGGGCAAGGACCCCTTCCAGACCAACCTGATCAGCCTGCACGTGGGCAACGGGGTCAGCGCCAATGCCGTGAGAAACGGAATTTCCGTGGACACTTCCATGGGCCTGACGCCCCTGGAAGGCCTGGTCATGGGGACCCGCGCCGGGGACCACGACGCGGCCATCGGCTACTATATCATGGAAAAGGAAAACCTGCCGCCCAAGGATGTGGAACGCATACTGAACAAAAAGAGCGGCGTGCTGGGCATTACCGAGAAATACACGGACCGGCGCGACATTGAGATGGCCGCCAAAGACGGCGACAAGCAAGCCCGGCTGGCCATCGACATCGAGGCCTACCGATTGAAAAAGTACATCGGTGCCTACTATGCAGCCCTGGGCCGGGTGGACGCCCTGGTCTTTACCGCCGGCGTAGGCGAAATGGCCGCCCTGATCCGTGAAGCCGTCCTGGAAGGCATGGAGGGACTGGGCTTCAAGCTGGACAAGAAAAAGAATAGCCTCTCAAAAACCCGGGACGCCGAAACCGTGATCTCCGCCGACGACTCGCCGATCAAGATCTTCGTGATTCCCACCGACGAAGAGCTGGTAATTACGGAGGACACCTACGCCCTGATGAAGGGAACCTACGACGTGCACACCAATTTCACCTATTCCTTCCAGAGTCAGGATTATCACAACAAGGAGCGGGATGAAGCCCTGGCCAAGGATTTGGAAGAGAAGCCGGAGCTGAAAAAGGTGATCGCCCGGATTCCGTAAGCTGCTGAATCCGCGCGCCGCCGCGGCCGCGGCCGGGAGCGCGGCGGATCTTCAGGCCAACCGGGTAGGCGGCCCGGATTCGGTTCTGCGGGCCTCCGCCAGCGCTGCGGCGATGCGGCAGCCCAGGCGTACATTGTTTTTATAGAGAGCGACGTTCGTTTTCAGGGTCCTGCCTGCGGAGAGCTCGGTCAGGCGGGCCAGCAGAAAGGGAGTCACGGCTTTGCCGCTGATTCCCTTACTTTTTTGCTCCGCCAGGGCGGCGGCCAGCCAGCCCTCGACAAGCTCCGCGGGCAGCTCGTCGGCAGCCGGCACCGGATTCGCCACCAGCAGACCGCACTCCATTCCGATGCCCAGGCGCCCCTGGGCCAGAAAGATCGCGGCGATTTCGCCGGGCGTCTCGGCGCGCTGGCTCAAGAGCAGCCCTGAGGTGCGGGAGTAAAAGGAAGGAAACTCGCCGGTGCGGTAGCCGACCACCGGCACTCCCAACGTTTCCAGCACCTCCAGGGTTCCGGGCAGGTTGAGAACGGCCTTGGCTCCGGCGGACACCACGATCACCGGCGTGCGTCCCAGCTCTGTCAGGTCGGTGGACACATCGAAACCGGGGGCCTCACTCACACTCCGGTGAACACCGCCGATACCACCGGTGGCGAACACCCGGATTCCCGCCAGGCGGGCCGCCCGCATGGTGGCGGATACCGTGGTGGCGCCGCTCATCCCCCGGGAAACAGCGTAGCCCAGGTCCCTGGAGGAGAGCTTGAGGATGCCCTCGCCCCTGCCCAGGACAGCGATTTCCTCTTCCGACAATCCCACCTTCAGCCTGCCGGCGATCACCGCCACCGTGGCCGGGGCGACTCCCAGGCTGCGCACCAGGTCCTCGGCAACACAAGCCGTCTCGACATTGACCGGCTCCGGCAGGCCGTGGGCGATAATGGTGGACTCCAGGGCCAGCACCGGAAGGCCGGCCTGCAGGGCCCGGCTCACTTCAGCGGACAGATCTATTCCAGCGGTCATAATGTCCTCTCCTCGATCGCCGCCGCCACCCGCTCCATGGCCTCGGCCAGCACCTGTCCCGGGGTACGCCCGCCGTACAGGCGGTTCAACAACTCGGCCAGGAGCCTGTCGCCGGCCCCGGTGGTGTCGGCGGCGGCCAGCTCCGGACCGGCGCGGAAATCCTCATGCGCCTCTGTCCGGCTGTAGAGTCTCGCTCCCTCTCCACCCCGGGTCTCCAGCACGAAGCTGATCTCCCGCTCGTCCATCAGCCGCCTGAGCCGGGTCCGGTAGGACCCTCCCGCAGCAGGCGCCCCGGCCCCGCCCGCAAAAGCGGACAGCTCCTCCCGGTTGCCCGCCAGCAGGTAGAGCTTTCTCAAGATCCCGGCGTGGCGCAGGGTCTTGGCCACGGACACGCACTCGAACACCACCCGGGTGTTCGATGCGTAGTCGGCAAGCAGGCCGTCCAGCAGGGCCGGGGAAAGGTTGCCCTCCGCGACCAGGAAGCGCGGCGGCTTCCGGCGCGTCAGATGACGCCTGACACTCTCCCAGGTCAGTCCCTCTTCGACCACCCGCATGTCGGAGGCCCCGATCAGCAGGCGACCCGCCTCCATAAAGGCCAGGTATCGGGCGGTGGGCAGAGCCTTAAAGGAGTGCAGGCATATGTCGCCCTCCCTGGCCAGCCGGTGGCACAGCCAGGTGCCCAGCGGGTCCGTGCCCACGATGCTGATGAAGCACCTGGGTGTGGTGAGGGCGCGGAAGATGCGGTAGCCCACACCGCCGCAGGTCATATTGATATCAGCGGGATTGGAGGTGCCGGTATGAAATTTTTCCCTGACGGCGACCAGATCGACGGCCGCCGCGCCCACGACGGTGATCATATTCACCCGCTATTGTAGAGCAGTGCCCCCGGCCTGGCAAGCCGCCCGCCGCTTGAGAGCGCGCCCGCCGCTTGAGAGCGCGTCAGCTGCCGCCGGCGTCGCCGCCGGAACGGCGGGTCAGGTCGAGCAGCTCAAGGGCAGTGGCCACCTTGCCGAAGGGCGGGCTGATCTGGATGCCCCGCACATGGTGCCGGATCTCACTGATGATCTCGGACGCGATGCTCAAGCCCTCCCGGGCGCCCTCCTCCTTGGAGCCGGTTTTCTCCATTCTCGCCATAATGTGGCCGGGAATATCCACCTCCGGCACCTCGTTGTTCAGAAACTGGGCGTTGCGGTAGGAGGCCAGGGGCCAGACGCCCGCCAGCACGGGCAGGCCGGTACCGGAGATTCGCTTGAGAAAATCCAAAAGCAGGTCGACGTCGAATACGGGCTGGGTGATCACGAAATCGGCGCCCGCCTCCTTTTTTTTAAAGGTGCGCTCCACCTCCCTCTCCAGGCTCAGGCTGCCGGGATTGGCCCCCACACCGATGACAAAGGAGGTGGGTTCCCGCAAGGCATTGCCGCCCAGGTCGATCCCCCGGTTCAGTCTCTTGATGAGACTGACCAGTCCCAGGGCGTCCACGTCGAAAACCCCGCGGGCTTCCGGATAACCGCCCATCTTGGGGGGATCCCCGGTAATGATCAGCAGGTTGCGCAGGCCCACCGCCTGGGCTCCCAGCAGGTCTCCCTGCATGCCGATGAGATTACGGTCCCGGCAGCAATAGTGCAGGATGGTTTCGATCTTGGCGCTGCGCTCGATCTCCAGGCTGGTGAGCATGGCGGATATCCGTGAGGAAGCCCGCGGCCCGTCGGGGATGTTGATGCAGTGCACGCCGCTGCGGTAGAGCCTGCGGCTCGAACCAATGACGCCGTCCAGGCTCGTTCCCGTGGGGGGTACCAGCTCCACGGATACCACGAACTCCTCCCGGGCCAGGGCGTTTCCCAGGCGGGAACGCTCCGCCAGCGGCAGCTCCTGCCGGGGAGCGGCCTGGGCCGGAGCTGATTCCAGGGCCGGGCCCGGCGTCCCGCGCCGGATGCTGCGGGCCGCCGCAGCCCGGGCCATGGCCGCCGTATGCTCCGGGGTGGTGCCGCAGCAGCCGCCAATGGCCGCCGCACCGCCCTCCACGAAGCGCAGGGCGTATTCCCCGAAGTACTCCGGGGAGGTCAGGTAGAAGAGCCGGCCCTCCATCTCCCGGGGCAGCCCGGCGTTGGGCATCACCGCCAGCGGGCGGGATACCTGCTCCCTGATCAGGCTCAAAAGCTCCAGCATGTCCGCCGGGCCGATGGAGCAGTTGACTCCGATCACATCCACATCCCCTCGAGCCTGGAGTTGGGAAGCGATCAGGCGGGCATCGCTGCCCTCCTCGCTGATAGTGTCGGAACCCACGGTGAACTGGGCCTGAAGCGGGATCTCCGCGGAGAGCTCGCGGCAGACATCACAGGCCAGCATCAGCTCATCCAGATTCTTGAAGGTTTCCAGGAGCAGGCAGTCCACGCCTTCCTCTAAAAGCGCTCCTATCTGCTCCCGGAAGGTTTCCCGGGCAAGGGCTTCAGAAAGCCGGCCGATGGGCTGCAAACGTGCGCCCAGGGGCCCCACCGCTCCGGCCACATAGCTATCCCCGCCGCCGGCTTCCCGGGCCAGCCGCACCGCCCGGCGGTTGATCGCTTCCACCTTGTCTTCCAGGTTGAAGGAGGTCAGCTTGACCCGGTTGGCGCCGAAGCTGTTGGTTTCCAGAGCCTCGGCGCCGGCCCGGATGTACTCCCGGTGAATCTCCGTGACCAGAGAGGGATTGCTCAGGCAAATCTCATCGAAGCAGCGGTTGATGAAAATCCCGCGGGCATAGAGCATGGTTCCCATGGCGCCGTCATAAACGAGCACGCCCTGTGCGAGCCTCTCCAGATAGGGTAATTTCATAGCGGTCCCCTCAAATTACCTGGCTGTTCCGGCAGAGTAGGAGCTGCGGTGGATCCTGTCAAGCCGCGCGCTCGGCGCGGGCGGGTCTTGGCGCGGGTTCTAAAAGCTGATAGGGTAGGCCGGAGAGGAGGCGGGTGTGATCGATTTTCGCAAGCTCGACGGGCGGGGCTGCTTCTATCTGCTGCGCCACGGAGAAAGCGAGGGCAACAACGGCGGCGTTTTGCAGGGACGCAGGGATTATCCCCTTTCCGACCGCGGCCGGGACCAGGCCCGCCGCGCCGCCGCCTGGTTCAGCCGGGAAGCCCGGGACATCGACTGCCTGCTCTGCTCCCCCCTGGCCCGGGCGGAGCAGACCGCCCGCATCCTGGGAAAGGAACTGGGTGTAAACAACATTGAGGTGCTGGATGAGCTGACTGAGCTGGATACCGGCATTTTCACTGGAATTACCCTTGCCGAGGCCCGGGCGGCCTATCCGACGGAGTGGGCGCGCTTCCAGGCGGAAAGCTGGGAAGGTGTACCCGGCGCTGAATGCATCGACGTTCTTTACAGCCGGGCGGAGGCGGTGTGGGATCTGCTCTGCGAGCGCTTCACCTCGGGCCGGCGCAGCCTGTTGGCGGTCACCCATTCCGGGCTGCTGCAGTGGCTGATCAAGTCGACCCTGGGCCACAGGCGCTGGATGCCCGTCTTTCCGGTCACTAACTGCGGCGGCTTCCGGCTCCGCGTGGACAATCGCGCCGGGGAGCAGCAATACTACAGCGAATGGACCCTGATCAACAGCAGCCAGGCCTGGGGGGAGTGAAGATGAAGATCAATAATTTCGTCTGGTCGGAGCTCGGGGAAGCCGCAAAGCGGAAGCTTTTGGCACGGGCTGAATCCGACCTTTCCGGGGTGCTGGCACAAGTCGAAAAGATCACAACCGCGGTGCGGGACAGGGGAGACGAGGCGCTTTTAGCCTTCACGGCCGAGTTCGACGGTGCCCGCCTAAAAGCCGGGGGCTTGAGGGTGCGAGAAGAAGAATTCGCGCAGGCGGAACAGTCGTTGGCTCCCGGTGTTAAAAAGGCCGTAGCCGCGTGCGTCGAAAACGTCCGCCGCTTTCACCGCCGGCAGATGCCCCCGGAGATGAGCCTGGAGGAAACCCGGCCCGGCGTCTTTGCCGGGGAACGCTTCACCGCCGTCCCGGCCGCCGGATTGTATGTACCCCGCGGCAGGGGCAGCTTCCCTTCGGTGATGTACATGCTCGCCCTCCCGGCCCTCATCGCCGGGGTGGAGCGGGTGGTGGCGGTAACCCCGCCGGACCGGGAGGGCCGGATGGATCCCGGAACGCTGTATGCCGCCCATGTCTGCGGCGTCAAGGAGATCTACCGGGTCGGGGGGGCCCAGGCCGTCGCCGCCCTGGCTTACGGCACCGCCACCATCCCGAGGGTGGACAAGATCGTCGGTCCCGGCAGCATCTATGTGGCGGCGGCCAAGCGTCTGCTCACGGGAATCGTGGACGTCGGCCCGCCCGCCGGGCCATCCGAAGCGATCGTCCTGGCCGACGAGAGCGCGGATCCCCGCCTGGCCGCTTTGGACCTGATGGTGGAGGCCGAGCACGGCTCCGATTCCTCCGCCTACCTGGTCACGCCCTCCCGGAAGCTGGCTCAGCAGGTGGCCGGGCTTCTCCCCGGGCTGACAGCCAAGCTCGAGCCCGGGCGGGCCGACTTCGTCCGGGACGTGCTCGGGGGCTTCGGCGGCATCATCATCACCGAGACACTGCAGGAGGCCGTGGATTTCATCAACGCCTATGCGCCGGAGCACCTGCAGCTGGCCTGCCGCGACCCCTTCGCCCTGCTGCCCGCCATACGCCACGCCGGGGAGATTCTATTGGGCCAGGACACCACCTTCCCGCTGGCCAACTACGGCGTGGGCCCCAACAATGTCCTGCCCACCGGCGGGCGGGCCCGGATGTTTTCTCCCCTGACGGTAAGGGATTTTCTCAAATCCTCCTCCCTGGTCTATGTCAACGACGCCGGCTTCGCCGGGCTGGAAAAGCCGGTGGCCGAGCTCGCGGCCTACGAGGGTTTTTCGGCCCACGCCCGGGCTGTAACCGAGCGGGGCGACCGCGGCTGCTGAGCATGGCACAAGAACCGGACAGGCAAAATATGGAGATCCGCACTTCCGCGGATGTCTTTGCCTACCTGGAATCCTTCACCAACCTGGAAAAAAGCCCGGCTCTGTTCAACCAGCGCAGCTACCGCCTGAACCGCATGCAGGCTTTGCTCTCCGCCTTTGACGATCCCCACCTCGCCTGCCGGGTGATCCACGTGGCCGGCACCAAGGGCAAGGGCTCCACCGCAATCCTGGCCGCCTCGGTGCTGGCGGCTTCCGGCGAGCGTACGGGGCTGTATACCTCCCCCCACGTGGAAAGCTATTGGGAACGCATCGCCGTATTAGGCCGCGATCCGGACGAGGAACTGCTCGTCACCCTCACCCGAAACCTGCAGCGGCTGCTGCCTGCTCTGGCGCGCGAGCCCGCCTTCGCGGACGGCCCGCCCAACACCTTCGAGCTGCTGACGCTGTTGGGCTTCGCCTATTTCCGGGAGCAGCGCTGCTGCAGCGCGGTGATCGAGACGGGGCTCGGCGGCCGGCTGGACGCCACCAATGTGGTACGCCCCGACTTCTGCCTGATCACCCCGGTGGAGTTGGAACATACGGAGATCCTGGGTGAGACCATCGAGGAAATCGCCGCCGAGAAGGGCGGCATCATCAAACCGGGGGTGCCGGTTTTTTCCGCGGCCCAGGATCCCCGTGCGGAAGCGGTGCTGCAACGCCTGGCTGCGGATCGAGGCAGTCCCATCACCTTTTTACCCCGGGAATGCCTGCGCCTGCGCTCCCGCACCACCCTGTCGGGCACGAATCTGCGTTTCAGGCTGCGCGAAGGCGCGGGAAAGCATTTCCGGCTCGGGCTTTTAGGCGACTTCCAGGCTGAAAACGCGGCCCTGGTCTACCTGGCGCTGAAGAAAAGCCGGGAAATCAAGCCGGCCGCTTTCAGGGCGGGCTTCCGAACCGCCCGGCTGCCCGGGAGAATGGAGATCCTCTCTCACTCCCCCCTTATCCTGCTCGACGGCGCCCACACTCCCCAATCAGTGCGGCGGCTTCTGCACTCCTACCGCGCCCTCTTCCCCCGGCGGGGCCTGCTGGTCTTCGGCGCCGTAGCGGGCAAGAAAACCCGGGAAATGGCCGTTTTACTGGCCCCCGCCTTCCGCCGGGTGATCATCACAACTCCGGGAACCTTCAAACCCAGCGAACCTGCGGAGGTATACATGCATTTCAAGGAACTGAACCCCGACACCGTCCTGATACCGGATACGGCAGCGGCCTACCGGCAGGCGAAAGCGGAGGCTGGAACCGCGGAGCCCCTGCTGGTGACCGGGTCCTTCTACCTGGCCGGCGAAATCCGCAAACTGGAGCGCGCTTCGCTCGCTTCGCGCGCTACGCGCGCAAATAGACAATCCGACACGGGTGGGGTATCATAGAGCCGGACCAATGCTCAGAGCTCTACATGCTTCGCATGCCGGCGGCGCCCTGCTACTTGCCTGCTTTCACCTTCTCTTTTTGATGCGGGGCATTGCCCTGGCCGGGAGCGGGCACAAACCGCGCCGGATCGACCGGATCGCCCGGGCGGGCGCTCAAATATTGCTTCCCCTCGCCATCCTCAGCGGCCTGCCCCTGACATTCGGACAGCCCGGCATGCTCCACTACCTGCTCGGCATCGGGCCCCTGGCAGCCATACTTCTGGTCAACGCCGCCCGCATGGTGCTGAAGCGGCGCAAGGCCTGGCCCTGGCTGCTGCCGGTGCTGAACATGGTCCTGATCGCGGCGGCCGGCCTGACGGGCCTGCTGCTGGCGCGCGGCGCATAAACGCCGGGAAAAACATACCCGGGAGGGAAATACCTTATGGAAGAAAAGGTTCTGCTGGGAGGCCGCCTGCGGGTGATTCAGGGCGACATCACCGTCCTGCAGGTCGACGCCATAGTCAACGCCGCCAACTCCTCGCTGTTGGGCGGGGGCGGCGTGGACGGCGCTATTCACCGCGCGGGCGGCCCGGAAATTGATGAGGAGTGCCGCCGGCTGCGCGCCACCCGGTTCCTCTCGGGGCTGCCCAGCGGGCAGGCCGCGGCCACAGGAGGCGGCCGTCTTCCCGCCCGCCTGGTAATCCACACGGTGGGCCCGGTCTGGCGGGGCGGTGGAGCGGGTGAACCGGAAAAGCTGGCGGACTGCTACCGCAACAGCCTGGCCCTGGCGGCGGAAAACAATGTCCGCACCATCGCCTTTCCCGCCATTTCCACGGGCGTATACGGCTACCCCAAGGCCGCGGCGGCCCGGGTGGCCTGCAAGGTTATCAAAGAGTTCCTCGCGAGCGCCCCGATGCCGGAGACCGTCACCCTGGTCTTCTTCTCCGCCGCCGACGGGAAGCTCTTTCTCTCGGCCGGCGGCTGTACGGAGTAGGCGCCTTTGTCACTGAACTGGAAGGAAATCGACCTCATCCTGGCGGAGATCCCCCTGAAAGACAGCTTCATTCGCCAGATCCACCAGCCCAATCACCAGAGCCTGGTATTCGAGCTCTACAACCGGGGGCAGAGCTGCAAGCTTTACTTTTCCTTCGCTCCCGGCGTCTCCCGCCTCCACCTGCTGACCCGGCGCCTGGAGAACCCCAAACGCCCTCCCCGCTTCGCCGGCTTCCTGCGTTCCCGCATCAAGGGGGGCCGGCTCGTCGAAGCCGGCCAGCTGGGGCGTGACAGGATCGTCAGGTTCCGCATTACCCGGGGGGAGGACACCCTGCTCCTCTACGCCCGTTTCTGGGGCGGCGCAGCCAACCTGCTGGCGACAAATGCGGAGGGTAAAATACTCGACGCCCTATACCGCCGGCCGAAGCGGCAGGAAATCAGCGGCGGCAGCTTCCGGCCCGAAGATTCGCCGGGCACGACCCGGAGCGGGGAGGGGGAATATACGATCCGCGAGCTTCCCGGCGAGGGCAGCTTCAATGAGAAAATCGAGCGCTACTACTTCGACCGGGAAGAAGCTGAGAGATCCTCACGTACCCTGACGACCGAGCTGAAGCAGCTGGAGGCGCGGGAAAACCGGATGCTGGCGAATCTGGAAAAACTCGAAAGCAAAAGCAGGGCCTACAGCGACGGCGAGCGGTTCAAACGCTGGGGAGACCTGATATTGAGCAACGCCCACACCATCCAGCGGGGAGACGCCTGGCTGGTGTGCAGCGATTACAGCGATCCCGAACAGACCCTCTCCATAGAGCTCGACCCCGCCCTCACACCGGCGGAAAACGCGGAGCGTTGCTACCGCAGGCACAGGAAAGCCAGGGCGGGTGCAAAGCTCTTGAATGAGGAGATACACCAGCAACGGCGCACCCTCGAAGAGCTGAGCACCCGGATCCTGGGCTTGCGCCGGGGCGAGCTGCTTCCCGAAGCGGGCGCCTTCCCGGCCAAAGCAAAACAGCGGCCGCTGCCGAAAGAAACCCCTGGATTGAGCTTCGTTTCCGCCTCTTACCGGTTGCTGCTGGGCAGAACTGCCCGTGAGAACGACAGCCTGCTGCGGCATCACGTGCGGGGCAACGACATCTGGCTCCATGTCCGGGATTACCCGGGAGCCTATGTGTTCATCAAAAACCTCCCCGGCAAGTCCGTACCCCTGGAGGTCCTGCTGGACGCGGGCAGCCTGGCGGTGGAGTACAGCCGGGCGAAGAGCGCGGGCCGCGGGGATGTGTATTACACCCAAGTAAAATACCTGCGTCGGGTCAAAGAGGGAAAACCCGGTCTGGTGATCCCTACCCAGGAGAAGAATCTTCACATTATCCTCGATCCCCAGCGGATACGCCGGCTGCGCGGACGGCCGCTCCCAGGCCCCGGTGTAAAGGGATAAAGAGTTGATTTTGATTGCCTGATTGCCCATACTTGTTGCATGACAAAGCCCCAAAAAGTACGCGCCGCCGCGGTTGACGGCCTTTTTTATCCTGACCAGGCCGAGGAGCTCGGTGCTTTACTGGATGAGCTTATGGACGGCTGCGCCGGGGCCCCGGGGCGGGCAGCGGCGATCATTGCCCCCCATGCCGCCTACCAGTTTTCTGGCAAGCTCAATGCGGCGGCCTTCCGCGCCGCCGCGGGAAGGAAGATCGAAGAGGTGGTTCTGCTCGGCCCGACGCACCGGGAAGAGGTCGGAGACATCCTGCTCCCGGAATCCGAGCTGTTCCGAACGCCCCTGGGGGATTTGACCATCGACACAGAGCTGGTGGAAGATATGGTTTCCTCAAGCACCCGGATTATCCGCAACGACATTCCCCATTTGGAGGAGCACTGCCTGGAGGTGCACCTGCCCTTTGTTCAGCACCTCTTTCCCGGAGCCCGCATCGTTCCCGCGCTCATGGGTAAAACCACCCCGGCGCTGATCCGCATTCTGGCCGCCGCGCTCAAGCTCTGCCTGGCCCCCCGCCTGGCCACCACCCTTCTGGTGGTCTCGGCCAACATGACTTCCTATCCCTGGCGCAAAGAGGAGAGCCGCACACCCGATTTTTTCATTCAGCGGATTCTCCAGGGTGACTGGGCCGCTATCCAGGACGGCTATGCGGCGGGAAGCATCAGCTCGCCGGCGGCCGGCTGCGTGGCCGCACTTTTATCACTCAAGGAATTCCTGGGCGACAGGATCGAGCTGCTGGGACAAAGCGATTCCGCAGCCGCCCGGGACGACCATAATATCATCTACTATGCCGCCGTTGCTCTGCACCCGCGGTAAACCCGCGAAAGGATGAAGCCTGCCATGACACTCAGACTCAGTGATGAGGAAAAAAGAAGCCTGCTCCAGCTGGCCCGGGGTACGATCGCCGCGCGCCTCAAGTGCGGTGAACCGCCCAGGATAGAGCCGGGTGCGGTCTTGAGCGAACCGTGCGGGGCCTTCGTTACCCTCCACAAGCAGCAGCAGCTGCGTGGCTGTATCGGCTATGTGCGGGGCATCAAGCCCCTGATCGACACCGTCAGTGAAGTGGCTGCGGCCAGCGCCTTCGAGGATCCCCGCTTCCCTCAGGTGAGCGCGGCGGAGCTCCCGGACCTGGAAATCGAGATCTCGGTTCTCTCCCCCCTGCGCCCCATTACCGACGCAAAAGAGATCGAAGTGGGGGTTCACGGCATCATGCTTACCCAGGGCTTCCGCTCCGGCCTGTTATTACCCCAGGTAGCCGGGGAGTACGGTTGGGACCGGGAGACCTTTCTCGCCCACACCTGCCGCAAAGCCGGTCTGCCCGAGGACTGCTGGAAACAGCGGGGCACGGAGATCGAAATTTTCAGCGCCCTGATTTTCTCGGAAGGTGAACTCGGACGATGAC
>Ga0272442_10001819_pt1 | contig 31655 bp, 28 predicted proteins | sample SSMForm2O_FD_200262 | JGI IMG/M metagenome (GOLD analysis project Ga0272442, IMG submission 200262) | Marine sediment archaeal communities from Little Sippewissett salt marsh, Falmouth, MA, United States - SSM-Form-2O | ecosystem: Environmental > Aquatic > Marine > Wetlands > Sediment ... | reverse complement strand
GGAAGTTTATTTATCGTCCTTTTTCCCGCCGAGGAGTCCACCCAGCCCATCCAGCAGCTTCTTGTCCTTCAGAACGTCCTTGACCTCGTCCGGAACTTTGTCGCCCAATTGCTTGTCGATTTGTTTGTCTATCTCTTCGGAAACTTTTTGTTTCCCGGCCTCGATCAAAGCCTCTTTAAACTCGTCCTGCAACCCCTTGACGTCGAAGACCAGCCGCGGCTCGGTCACCGGACCGACGATGCGTATCGTCGTGGTAATATTTTTCAAGACCTCAAGGGCCTCGGACGCGGTTTTGGCATCCAATCCCAAAATCCCGTCCCCCTGAGCCCGGGCCTGGAGATTTTGAAGGGACACATCGATCGCCAGGTCGATCCTTTGATCCGTCACCGTTCCGCTAAACGTTCCCGAGGCGGTGCCTTGCTCGAACATGATCCCGCTGTCACTACTGAGGCCGGATTGCATCTTGCTCAGATCGATGCCGCCAAACGTCCCGGAGACCTCGGGAGTCGGCTCGTCCGACGCGTAATCGACCGTCACATTCACAGCCGCCCCGGTATCGTACGATTTCATCTCCAGCGTAACCGGCAGTTTCGCCGCCTGTGCGGCATCGCTGATATTCGTCATCTTGATCTCACTGTTGCCGAAGTACTCCGAAGGAACTTGAACCTGATCGAGTCGAACCTTCTTGGCCAGCAAACGTGGCGAAGGGGGAATCGAGGTCCGAGCGAGAAGATAATCGAGATACTTTTGAGGGATCTGCTCTACTTCCACCTCTTCTTTTTCTTTGCCCTTTGGCAGCCATTTGCGGGCTTTCTGAAGCTTCTCTTTCAGCGCTTTGGCATTCTTGAAATACGTCTCGAGTTTTTCAATATCGTTCACATCAACCTCGAAGTCGCAGGGATCGAAAGGCGACGGCTCCTTTTTAGTTTCGACCTCGACGATCTTTCCGGGCGCGCTGCGTTGCTGATCGAACTTAACGTCTGAGACTTCGACGTTCTCCATAATCAATTTGCCCAAAAGCAAATCGTAAACGCTCGCATCGGCGGCGATGGTTCCGATGGCCACCTGGTTGTTTTGGGGCTTCTGCGCATCGGTCACCTGGATCCCGGCCGCTGAGACGGACCCTTCCAATGCCGCCAAATCGAGACTCTCGATATTCACCTCAGCCCCGTTGGCCTGGGTCATCGTCGTGGCAAAATAGTTTTTGACGACATTGCCCTTCGTGATATGTATAACGCCTGCCGATAGGCCCAGAATCAGCACCGCGATTGCCACGCCCGCCTTGCGGACGATTTTCGTTTTAGCCGTAAAGAGCGCTTTGGCATTCTTGGTTCGCTTGCCGATAAGCAGCCGATCCATCATGCGGACCCAGCCTTTGGAATACCACTTCTTGAACTTTTCAGAGCCTTCCTCGAGCTTCAGCAGTGTCCGGCGAAAAGCGATCACCGAGCGCGCCATCAACAGGCCGGCCACGACGCCAATGATCGGTCCGGCCACAAACGCCCCGGCGACCGAATACCGGCTGAAATCCGTCAAACCCACAATCGGTATCGCCGACAAAAAGCTGAGCAAACCCGGCAGATACGCATGGACGCCCTGGCCGAGATGGTAGAGCACCGGCGCCGCCGCGAAGCAAAGCCCCTTGGCAATGCCCGCCGAGAGCAGAAACAGCCCTAAATGCACGTTCAGCACGAACACCAGGGCCACGATCACCGTGTGGAAGCCGGACCAGCCCGGAATCAATCCGAACCAAAATCCCAGCGTGATGGACAGACAGATGAGAACCGGCGATACACTCCCTCGAAATACAGCAAGTAGCTTTTTGATCGATCTTGGAAGTAACATATCGGCACCTCCTTGTCATAAAGAACTGACATCATTAAATTTATTCATTTTAGATACACAACGTCATTATACCGGCTCGAAACTTCGCCGGTCAATACTTAAAGTGCTTAAAGGTAAAAGTGACTAAAGTGCCTAAAGTGCTGAACCTCATTATCATACGTTAGCTCACTTGAGTCATTTTAGTTCACTTCGACTCTTTCGGGTCCGAGAAACGACAAGACAAGCAACGATCCTCTACCCACTTCGGCGTACTTCACGGCGCCGAACGCAATCGCTCCGGAACTGATAATACGTTGTTTATAGGGCTACCAAAAAGGTACGTGAAAATCCTCATTTGACCTTAAAGACTTGTTGACATCGAGCCGAATGGAGAACATAGGAAGAACCGCAAATGTTGTTGGAGGGTATCCCTAACGACTCATGGTCGCCGATAATAAACAAAGAAATAAAAGATTGCGTCTGCTGATACACAAGCTCAATAAAGCACGCAAGAAACAAGCGCAAAAGATTGATATTCTGTGCAACGATCTCATTGCCGAACAGAGAAAATTCATCCACCGACTGAACATCATCGGCTTTACCGCGAACTTCTACGAGTCCATCATCGGCGCGACCGATCTCGAAGACCTCTTATACACCGCCGCCCGAATGATCAAAACCGAAACCACGGAGGCCAATGTCACTTTCTTTCTGCGACATGAGAACGATCCTTCGAGCCAGCTCAAAGCAGGATTTGAATTGCATATGTTCGAGAGCGGTCAACCCATGATCTTCGAGACGAAGCGCCCTTCCGACGGCAGTCGAGACCGGTTTGAGAATTGTATGAGTCCCGAGCTGATGGACAGCATTTTCAAATCGAACAAAGTGTGCACGCTCGACGACATGTTCGCCATGGATTTGCAGGGGCATTTAACCGGCATGAACAAGGTCTCGGCCACGACGATTCCGCTGGGTTATCTCGGCACATCCTTAGGATTCATGCTCATCTATCGCTCATCGGATAATAAATTGTCCGCTGACGAAATTGACAGAGTTCAAGCCGTCACCGGGGGGCTGTCCCGGGCGATTTCCTCCTGTCAAACCCCATCTCACTCCCGGCCATAAGCAAGTACTCAGTCAAGTTTGATTTGATAATCTGATCGGGTGGCAGCCTCAAGCGTAGCTTGGGGATGGCTTGTACCGGACTTGCCATCCCCAAAGCCTCCGGCTTTGAGGCTGCCACCCGATCGAAGACAGACAACCTACATATTCAGCATGACTGACGACGAGGTCTTCAGCGCACATCGTGTCTATCGAGGCGGTTTCTTAAGTCCCGCGGCCAACGCCGCCTGGCGAAGCCGATCCCCGGCGGGTCCCGGCGACTTGTAGAACAGGACCTCGAGCAGCTTCGGGAATTGCTCCAGGCAAGCGAGCAGATCGGTCCATTGAGCCGGCCGCCGGGAACGAATCGAGTCGACCAATCCCAGACAAATCGCCAGATAAGCCGCTCGGGCCTTTTCATGAACGTCGGCGCCGTCGACAAGACCGGCCTCGATGATCGGCTTCATTTCCAATCGCAAAGAAGCTAACTGCGCGTCCGGGTTGGTAAGTGTTTCAACATTAGCCGGCTTCTGCACGCGAATGCGATAAGAGTCGATTTTACCCTTGTCCCGCTGTATCCCGCCGCCGTTGTCAACAATGACGCGACGGGCGACCTCGATGATCCGATCCCCGAAGCGGGTGATGGTCTCGTCCTCCGGCATGGACGGGCGAGTCGTATTGCGGTAGCGATCCTTGATATCCCAGCCCTGTTGTTGCATCCAGCGATGGCCCTTGATGACACCGACGATAGTGGCCGCCGTGGCGGCGTTGTTGTCGGCGTCCCACCCAAAATTGAAGGCGTGGACGAGGGTCTTGACCGGATCGCCCTGACCATAGAGCAAAGCGGCAACCGTGGCCGCGGTGCAGAGCTCGTAGCCGTTCTGATTGCGCGTTCGGCTCTCGTAAAGGGTGTATGTGTCCCTGACGAGCCGGCGCGTCGCGCGCCAATCTGCGGGATGCGCTTTGTGCCAGCGACGCACGTCGTTGATGATCGGCACGAGAGCGCTTTTCGGATCGATGGAAGCCACGCTGGCATCGAGGATCTCGTCGATATCGCTGACGATGAACGCCGTGGCGATCATGGCGGTAAATAATTGTGTGGACTGGGCCGGCTCGCCGTCGATGCTGACGTGTGTGTAATTCAGACCGATCCGCGCGGCGGTCTGAGGCATGGCCGGAGCGATCAGTCCGAATGTTTCGCACACAAACTGTCCGGAGATGTTGAAGTTGGCCCAGGGATTCAGGACGAGGCTGCCGGTCAGCGGCGGATCGAGGCCGATGTCCATAAGCCGGCGAACATAAAGGTTGGAGCACCAGATGCGATGGTTGATATGTTTTTTCCATAAGCGGGTTATTCGCTCCGGCTTAAGCATGGCGGTCTGATCCTGCTGCATCCCGGCGATATAAACCCATTCGATGTCCGTGTCGTCATCCGTTCGTGCGCCGTCCGGAAGACCGGGCGTGTACGCCGTGACGTTGCCCGGCTCGTCATAGTATTTGTTCTCGTGAGCCAGGCCGTTGAGATTGCCGAGCAGTTGGGCGAGTAAACCGCCCCGGATTTTGTCTTCGAGGACCTCGGCAGAGATTTCGATAAATTCGCTCGAACGATTCGCTCTTGAGTAGCCGCGTGTGCAACAAATTGCACACCCTACGATGGCCAAATACAACAATAACAACCATCTCCTGCACATCGTCGTTCTCCTCTTTTGACTCATCGTTTGTTTTTGCGTTGATCGAGGCGCTCGCCGAGGGGCCGCCGGACCGGGACGTCCAGCCCGCCACCGGCCTCAAGCTCGTCGAAGAGCTGCTTCTTCATCGCCTCAATCTGTTCGCTGTAGGCCGGGACGTTGATGAGGTTATGCCGCTCGTGTGGATCGGTTTGCAGGCCGTGATAAAAGATGTACTTGTACCGATCGGTGCGAATGGCAAACACCGTCGGCGTCGCGGGGAAGTTCCACTCCCAGTGATATTCGTACAGGATATGGTCGCGCCAACGAACGGATTGGCCCTGGAGCAGCGGCAGAAAGGATCGCCCGTCCATCCCCGCGGCCTTCGGAGGTTGCATACCCGCCGCCGCCAGAAGCGTCGGGGCGATATCGATATTCTGAACCATCTGCGTGACGTGCGTGCCCGGCTCAATCAGACCCGGGGCATAGGCGAGCATGGGCACGCGGATCGACTCTTCGAACGCATCCCGCTTGTCGTAGAAGCCGTGCTCGCCGAGCGCAAAACCGTTATCGCCCATATAAACAATGAGTGTCGATTCGCTCAGGCCGCTCTCGTCCAAATAGTTCAGAACGCGACCGAGGTTCTCATCCAATCCGTGCACGGTCTCGCAGTAACTCTTATAAAGATCGTCGAAAGACGGCACGGGATCGTTGTCGTACTGGCCGGTCTCCATATGGTCGATGCCGTGGATGCTGTAGCGCCGCTCGCGGACCCAGTGCGGCTGCGTCTGATAGTTACGTTCGGTGTTGGCCATTGTCTCGGGACGCTCGACGCTGGCCTTTTCATAGCGAACCTGGTGGCGTTTGGCGGGCTGGAAGGGATAATGCACGGCCTTGAACGAAAGATATAGGAAAAACGGCCGGTCGGCATCTCGGCCTTTTTCGAGCCATGTTAGTGCCTGGTCCGTCAGGACGTCCGTCGTATAACCCTCGAACGTACGCCGCTTATTATTGATATTGAGCGTCGGATCGAAATAGGTGCCCTGGCCCTTAAAGCTGACCCAATGGTCGAAGCCCGGCCTTGGCGCATCGTGGTCGTGGCCCATGTGCCACTTGCCGACGAAGGCCGTCTGATACCCGGCCTTCTGCAAGTACTGCGGGAAAAAGACCGTCCCCTCCGGCTCGGGCCGCTGGTTATCCACGATCCGATGGTGGTGCATGTACCGGCCGGTGAGGATCGAAGCCCGGCTCGGCGAACATAAGGACGTACTGACGAACGCATTCGCCAAGTGCGCCCCCTGCCGCGCCATGCGGTCCATATTCGGCGTTTCCAAAAATGTCGGCGCGCCCTTCATGAAACTCATAAAATCGTAGCGATGATCGTCACTAAGGATAAAGACGATATTCCGCCGTGCCGCCCTGTCACCCTGTGCGGCCTGTAATGAGCATCCCGCCGCGTCCAAGAAAACCAACGCGGCCGCTCCTCGGCCGATCGATTTCAAAAAGTCACGCCGCTGAATGCGGATTTGTTGTGCTGTATGGCTGACCGTCATCCTCGATGTCTCCTGCTGATTGAGTTCATTGATTCAATTGATATTTATTTTCTCATTTTACGCCACCCTCATATTGTATTACAATCAGAATGTTGTCAATAAACTTGGTTTGATATGAGGTAGAAAAGATGAAACACATGACTATTCTGGCGCTATTCAATTTACTCCTTATCAGTGCAACAGGATGCACGAAGTCCGTGGAGATTATCGCACACCGTGGGGCCTCCCATCTGGCCCCGGAAAACACGATGGCCTCGGTCATGCTCGGCTGGCAAAAGGAGGCCGACGTGGAGGTGGACGTCTATCTGGCGAAGGACAACCGTATCGTCGCAATCCATGACAAGACGACGGAGCGCACCGCCGGAGTCGAACTCAAAGTCGCCGAGACCCCCTCCGAGGCATTGCGTCAGCTTGATGTGGGCAGTTTCAAGTCGGATGAATTCGCAGGCGAGAAAATCCCCTTCCTGGCCGATATCGTCCAAACCATCCCCCCCGGGCGGAAGCTCTATATCGAAATCAAATGCGGACCGGAGATTTTGCCCTTTCTCCAGGAGCTTCTTGCTGAAAGCGGCAAGATGTCACAGATTGTCATTATCGGATTCGACCTGGAGACTGTGACACAGTCCAAACAACTCATCGATGTGCCTACCTACTGGCTCAAGGGAACCGAGAAAATCAAAGAAACGGAGGAATGGATCCCGCATGATCCACAACTCATTCAAACAGCAAAGGATAACGGATTGGACGGCATGGACGTACATTATGCCGGCGTCACAAAGGAATTTGTCGATGCCGCCAAGGCAGCGGGGCAAAAGCTCTACGTCTGGACGGTGGACGATCCGGAAGAGGCGGTCCGGCTGGTCGATCTTGGCGTGGCGGGAATTACAACGAATCGTCCCGGCTGGCTTCGAGAGCAGTTAAAAAACCATCGCTCTGTTAGTCAATAATGCTTCACCGTTGAGGCGATGAAATCTAAAAAGTCCCTGAAAAATTGAAATTAGACATATATTATTTTAGAAAATCTCCTTTCATGATTTTCTAAGGAACGGGAGAACGGATAAATGAATATGCTGCGTGTTTGGCCGATTGTGTGTGAGTTTGGCATCGGCGCACTTTTGTGCATCGTTGGAATATGGTGCGGACTTCGCGGGGGATATCTTGATTTGAAAGTTGCCGAGGACCGCCGGCTTTTGGTGACGTTCATCGCCGGCTACGTGTTCATGCTGGCCCTCGTGTGTGTCTTTACGTTTCTGGCGCCCTTTTGGGCCACTGGAGAATCGTCATGATCGCTCAAGCCATTGGCGGGAATCTCGACTACGCCGTGATGCTGGGCTATTTTGTCGCCGTGCTGGGTTTCGGTTTGTACTTCGGCCGATATACGACGACGACCAAAGACTTCTTCTTCGGCGGACAAAGGTTCTCATGGTGGCTCATTGCCTTTTCGTGCGTGGCCACCGTCGTCGGTAGCTATAGCTTCATCAAATACAGCGCGGCCGGCTTTCGTTACGGCATTTGCAGCACACAATCCTACCTCAACGATTGGTTCTGGATGCCCATTCTCGTACTCATTTGGCTGCCTATCATTTACTACAATCGCATTACGTCCGTTCCCGAATATTTGGAAAAGCGATTCGACAAGAAAACGCGCGTCGCCGCCACGCTCATCATTCTGTTTTACATCATCGGCTACATCGGGATTAACCTGATCACGCTGGGCAGAACGCTGGAAACGCTTCTGGGTTGGGAGGTCATGACCGGGGCCGTCATAACGGCGGTGGCCGTGGCGCTCTATGTCTATATCGGCGGGCAGACGGCGGTTATCATGACCGATCTCGTCCAGGGATTCATTCTGCTCATCGCGGGCCTGGGACTCTTTGGGGCCGCGATTTATCACTTCGGCGGCTTCGGCAATTTCTGGTCCCTGCTTCCCCAGGATCACAAGTTCGCCTTCTCGGATTTCAACGGGCCGCCCAAATTCAGCTTTATCGGCATCTACGTCCAGGACGGTCTGGCCAATACCGGGGCCCTTATGCTCATGCACCAGGGCTTTATCCTGCGATTCCTCTCGCTCAAAAGCGTTAAAGATTCCCGCCGGATGGTGGTCTGCTGGGTCCTCGTGCTGGCCCCGCTGGCGGCCATTGCTACCAGTTGCGGCGGATGGATCGCCAAGGCGCTGGTCAACAATGGCGAGCTGGTCACCGAGCCCGGCGATTCCTTCGTCAAGGCCGCCCACTTTCTCTGCGCACCGGGCGTCTTCGGTTTCGTACTCGCCGCCCTGACCGCCGCGCTAATGAGCACCGCCGACTCACTCATCAACGCCGTCAGTGCCATATTCGTCAACGATATCTGGAAGCCGTATGTCAGGCCCGCCAGTTCGGACAAACATTATTTGCGCGTGGCGCGGATAATGAGTCTGGTCGCGGCCGGCCTAGGCCTGGCTTTGGTTCCTATCTTCATGAAAGATACGATATACGGCGCGCACAGCATGTTCACGGCCGCCGTCACACCACCGGTCCTGATGGCGATCCTTCTGGGAATAACCTGGAAGCGCTACTCCCCCGCCGCGGCGTTCGCAACGATTGTCGGTGGAGCGATTCTCATCTTCTTATCCTTCATCTGGCCCGATGCGCTCGTTGGGCCTTTTGACTTCGGAATGGGTCCGGACAGCTATAAATTCATGCGGGCTTTGTTCGGCCTGTTGGCGGCCGGCACGCTGGGCGTCTCCGTCACATGGCTCACGAAGGCCAAACCCGAATCCGAACTGAAAGGCCTCATCGCCGGCAGCCAGATGGACGCCATGCGCCGGTTCAAAGGGGGCGAGCCGAATCGACGGCCCGGCGGTAAGGCACGGTTAAAGGTCAAGATCGAGCGGGATCTCGCAGAAGAAAACACCGTGATCGTGCCCCAATCGGCGCTGGAGACCATGGCTGCCGAACCGGGCGACCTGCTCTACGCCAGCCATATCCGCTGGTGGTACGGAGGGCTGCGCTCGGTTCACGTCAAAGCCGGCCCGCCCTGCGACTGTGCGGACTGTGAGCTAATGCGAATCCGCCCTGAAGATGCCGCGACGGCCCACTTCAGCGACGGGCAACAAGTCGTCGTCGAAAAGATCATGTGAACCCAGGACAGACGCCAAGTGCGCTTGAAGTGGAGAGTATATGAGATTTGGAGTGCCTAAAGTTGAGAGTGACTAAAGTGCCTAAAGTTGAAAGCGATAATGATACACTTTAGTCACTTTAGTTCACTTTAGTCACTTTAGTTCACTCTCTATATTTTCGTCATAGTGAAAAAATGAATCCAGAAGCATTGCTCGATACGACCTTTGATTGCGAATGCGGCCGGCGGCACCATATTCCTGTCAAAAATCTGATCTACTCAGAAGAGGCCTTACAACGTCTGCCCGAAGTTCTGAGTTCTTTTATCGAGGGCCGTCGCATTGTCCTGGTCGCCGATGAGCGAACTTGGGATATCGCCGGCCGCGGTGCCGAAGAATTCCTCGAAAAGTCAAGCTGGTCCACCGAGCAGATCATTGTCCCGGATGGCCTTCACGGTAGTCCGGTCTGCAATGAAACCACTCATGACTGGCTCAGTGAGAAGCTGCCTTCTGTGGACATGGCTCTTGCCATAGGTTGTGGTGTTATTAACGATTTGACCAAATGGGTCACTTTCGACCACGACCTGCCTTACGCCGTCCTTGCAACCGCCGCGACGATGAACGGCTTTACCGCCGCCAATGTCGCCCCCAGCCTCAAAGGCGTCAAAAGCCTCATCCGGGCCCGGCCGCCTCTGGCCGTCTTCGCCGTTCCATCGGTCATCATCGAGGCTCCTTTCGAGCTGACGGCTGCGGGTCTCGGCGATACCATCGCCAAGCCCATGAGCACGGCCGACTGGATTTTCAACCACTTCTTTTACGAAGAGTACTTTTGCCGGTATTGCAGTGAAATGATCAACACGTTAGAACCGTATTACTTCGACCATCCGGAAGATATCAGGAACCGAAAACCGGCTGCAATCGAAGCTCTGTTGAACGCCCTGCTGTACTCCGGCATCGCCATGACCCTCGTCGGGACGTCCGCGCCCGCCTCCGGCGGTGAGCATCTTCTGAGCCATACACTCGATATGATGTCAAGCGTTGACGGTGTCGCTCACGATCTTCACGGCCGACAAGTCGGCCTCGGCACGCTATTTTCATCGGCCATTTACGATCACATTTTCCAGATCGAAAACCTCACTTTCCATAATTCCCCTGCCAATATCGATAAGACGTTCTGGGGTCCTCTGGCTGAGAACGTCCACCAGCAATACGAACAGAAGAAACCTATGCTGCACGTTCTACGTGAAAAGCTAAGCAACGGCGAAATCTGGCAGACCTTCCTTGCCGCCTGCCGGGATCAGGTTCGTTCTCCCGAACAGATCAAGAACTGCCTGAGAGCAGCCGGGGCCGCTCATACCTTTAAGGATATCAATTGTTCCCGGTCGCGGCTGCTTGCGGCCATTTTGCATATGCACGAGATCCGCAAGCGTCCGACGGTCATCGACCTAGCCTGGATTCTCGGCATCCTCCCCGACGCCGCCGACGAGATCATAAACCAATGGCTGACAGCTTGAAATAATAGACAAAAAGGGGAAATGGAACCTATGGGATTCGAACCCACGACCTCTTCCATGCCATGCCGAAAAGCTAAGCACTTCCCTCGCCTGCATTTAACGCAATCATGATTTTTCGTTTAAAAACCAAAGTGTCTGTAAAAGTACAGTGGAGCTTACAACTAAAAGTCAGTCGGTACTGACCTTTTTCTGACCTTTGGAAGAGTAATGACATTGGTTTGCGTATGAAAAGAAAAAGTCTACGAGATTTTTTCGGAAAGGAAATACACGATAAAACTGTTTATGTGTCGAGTGTTTCCCCATTATGTAAGCGACACCTTCTAATGAGGGATTTTGTCAGTAAGTGAACTTTGCGCCTCAAGCAATCTGGCTTTCCTCTTAGACTCAACTTCTCGGAAAAACTGTGAGGCTCGTTTGTAGTCAGCCGTTTTAAGCGGCTTTGAATATATCTCCCTCAACTGGGCCTCTGTTTCTGACCAAAGACCTTCTCTGTTCATAAAGAGACAATGCAGCCTCTTTTGGAACACCTGATAAAGCGCGCCAACTACTCCACTAAGGGTTTTGTTTTGTGCCTGCTTGTGGAGATATAGCATAATGTCCGTCAACTGAAGTCCATCGCACAATTTAGAGTCACAAGTATAAAAATTGGGGCTGAAAACTTTTACTTGTTTGTGTCCCCACTCTGCGATGTTCCACATGATTCTAACTTGATGGAGTACACGATACGATTCTTCAATGGACATGCCGAATTGTTGCTGAGTATCATGAACCACCTCATTGACAAAAACATTTTGCCCATCGAAGAGCTTATGAAGTTCGTGTATGAACATTACAACACTTGTCACATTGGGGCAATCTTCATTGACGAGCTTATAACCAAGTACAGCTTCTGGTTCTGATATAGCTCCTTTATAGCAGTCGAGGAGCAGTTCTTTTGTTCTTGCATCAGTATCATAAACATCTACTCTTTCTATCATATTTTCGATAAGCGCCGTGAAGGAAGAGACGTCACCTTTGGTGTACGCCACCCAGAAATGCTTCAGTTCACCAAGATTCACAAGCTCAGCAAACTTTATCATGAGAAGGAACTTCAGCGGTTTTATGAAACAGTGATGAGCACCTACACCCGGATTTGTACCCGAATCAAAAAGGATGTCGAAGAACTTCATTTTGCCAAAATATATCTTATCGATCTCACTGCATATAAACAGCAACTTGTATTTGTGTATTATGTCAACCAGTAAAGAGCATATGCTTGATAGTTGTTCAAGGCCGAGCTTGGAACCGTGAAGTTCTGTCACCTTTAATTTCTTGCGAGCTTCTGAGCACTCTAAGATGGTTGTTAGATCATGACTTGTAAGTGTTCCGAGAGCAAAAAATGATTTTTGATAGTGATCGAAGATATTACTCCCACTGTTACCTGATTCATCAATGTACATCTTGAGTTGTACTGGTCTATGCTGTCTCTTAGTGTCCTTCTTTCTCTTTGACTCTTTTCGCTTTGCCCGTCTATGTGATTTTCTTGCCCTTTTCTCACCCATGATGGTATCCCTGAAGCCATTGCCAGCATTGAGCAAAGTGTTATGAAATTTCCATACTTGACCAGGAGCCAGCTCAGGCATTTCTCTGCAAGTTAGTTCCTTTTATATTTTCAATTTGTCGGCTATCTCTGATGGCGACATAACTTGTTATTTGAGGTACGTAACGCCATTTCAAAAACGAGATCGTTGGAAATAGAGCCTGTGGAATATCGGTCGAACTAAAAGCGTCTATTCCACATGCACAGAGTGCCTATATAACTCCGTCAATTCCAGCGACGTGTGAGACAGGTCGGAATCGACACGCACAGTATGGAGGTAACGCTCCATGACCTGCGTAAGAGCTGTATCCAGAACTGGGCGAATGTTCTGCCCATGAACGTTGTAAAAGAACTGGCCGGTCATTCCAGCATTACGAAGACAACAAAGTTCTGCAACAAAATAACATCGGAACACATGAAAGCGACGAAGAGAGTTGGGGAAAACCCGCTTGAAGTTGACCTGACTGACCACAAACTGACTATTTCGGGTATTTCAGAGCAGATTTCGAGCGAATTATGAATGTCAAAGGCAAGAGCAAGTGCATTGCATGCAACAGGTTATGGGAAATGGAGCCTATGGGATTCGAACCCACGACCTCTTGCATGCCATGCAAGCGCTCTCCCAACTGAGCTAAGGCCCCGTTTCAAAGGATTCTAACAGATTAACCACATCCTGGCAAATAAATTTTTCACCTTTGGATTCCTGCATTATAATATCTCTAAAAGAACCACTCAAAGAGGCGGACGTATCAAAGATGGATACAAAGAATTAAGGGTAAATCTTGAAAAAAAGACAAAGAATAACGGTGTCCGGGCAAGTCCAGGGGGTGGGTTTTCGCCCGGCGGTGTACAGGATCGCCCGTTCGCTCGGACTCACGGGAATCGTTTATAACGATACAAAAGGCGTCACAGTCGAACTTCAGGGGAGTGAAAAAAACATTGCAGACTTCGTGGCCCGGCTGCACTCCGACGCCGAGAAACCCCCGCTGGCGACAATACAGACCTGTCGGACCGTCGATATCCCGCTCGTTGAGGCTGAGGACGATGTGGTCATCGAAACCAGCCATTCGCAGGGGGCGCCATTATCCCAGGTCACGGCAGATATGGCCACCTGCCGGGATTGCCTCGCGGAAATGGCGGATCAAAAGGACTTTCGCTTCGGCTATCCGTTTATTAACTGCACCAACTGCGGACCGAGGTATTCCATCGTCCGGACCATTCCCTACGATCGACCGAATACGACGATGTCAGTCTTTGAGATGTGCGACCAATGCGCCGCCCAATATACGGACGTTGCCGACCGTCGCTTTCACGCTCAGCCGGTGGCCTGCGCCGCGTGTGGACCGAAAATTCGACTGACCGATGGCAATGGTCGGATCATCGAGATACAAACGCAGAACGTCATCGCGGCAACGGCCAAAATGCTCTTAGCCGGTAAGATTGTAGCCATCAAAGGGATCGGCGGTTTTCATCTCGCCGTCGATGCTCTCAATAACAAAGCCGTTCAGCGTCTGCGGGAGCGAAAGAAACGAGACCACAAACCTTTCGCCCTAATGGCAGATTCAATCGAAAAGATAAAAGAATTCGCCATCGTAAACGAATCGGCGGAAAAGCTCCTGAAAAGCCCGCAAAGCCCGATTGTTTTGCTGCCAAAGAAAAAAAACAATCCGATTGCTCCCTCCGTCGCCGAAGGTGTGGCTACCTTTGGCTTCATGCTGTGTTATGCCCCGCTGCATCATTTGCTCTTTGCCCGGGACATCGATGTCCTGGTCATGACCAGCGGCAATATTTCCGATGAGCCCTTGATCTGCAAAAACGATCTCGCGCTGGAAAGGCTGGGTGGCGTTGCCGACGTCTTCCTGATGCACGACCGGGAGATTTACCGACAGGTCGATGATTCGATTCTGCATTTGATCGCAGACCAGCCGGTCCCCTTGAGGAGAGCCAGAGGGTACGTCCCGACGCCGATCTTTATGGAACGGGATAGTCGTAAAGAGGTTTTCGCCGCCGGGGCGGACCTGAAGAACACCTTTTGCTTCGCCAAACGAAACCAGCTCATCTGCAGCGAGCATATCGGTGATCTCGAAGATGCGGAGGTCTATCATCACTACATCGAGTCAATTGAACATCTGCGAAAACTTTTCGAAGTCGAGCCGGAAGTGATCGCCTGCGACCTTCACCCCGGCTATTTCTCCACGCGATACGCCCAGTCTATACCCACGACAAAAATCATCCAGATCCAACATCACTGGGCCCACGTGACTTCTGTCTTAGTCGAGCATGGTCTCGACGGCCCGATCATCGGACTCGTTGCAGACGGCACCGGCTACGGCACCGACGGTGCGATCTGGGGTTGCGAGTGTCTCATTGCATCGCTGGAAACATTCGAGCGATTCGGCCATTTGGCCTACTATCCGCTGCCCGGCGCGGATAAGGCAAGCAAGGAAGCTATCAGACCTGCCTTGTCGTTATTGAAACAGGCATACGGCGACGATTTCTCCTTATCGAAGTTCGAGTGGTTGTTTGACCGGATGGAGCCTGAAACAGACAAGCTGCAAATCATTTCAGAGCAGCTTGAAAAAGGTGTGAATGTGGTCCAGACGTCGAGCCTGGGGCGGGTCTTTGACGTCGTCGCGGCCATACTCGGCTTGGGAAGCTACAACCATTTCGACGCCCAATTACCGATGGCCCTGGAAGCCGTCGCCGCTGCCGATATGGAGGAACATTACGATTTCGGGGTCATCGCTACAGCCGATCAGCCGACGTTGCTCGATCTGAGCAAAATGTTCAAACAGCTCATTAGCGATGTGCGGAAAGATCAAGCCGCCGGCATCATCTCCGCAAAGTTCCACAACACGCTTGCCGCCGCCCTGATGGAGATGGCTATAGCCGCTAAAGCATCCACGAGATTAAACACGGTTGCGCTAAGCGGCGGCGTCTTCTGCAATCGCTATTTAGCCAATCGACTGATTAAGCTCTTGAAAAAGGCCGGCTTTTCCGTCTTATTCAACCGAGACGTCCCCTCCAACGACGGCGGTATCTCCCTCGGCCAGGCGGCAATCGCAACATATCTCGTATCTCATAAATTATAATTCTGGCTGAGGAATCCAAGTCAGAAATTGAATTGTTGTGTGGATGACGGCCTTTTGCTAATGTACTTCGCATTAAATCCTTTAGTCCAAAAGTAAAGGTCAACCACGCGCATAACGGGGTAATTGACTTTGTAACATTCAATAGGCTGTTCTTGCAACTTGGACCAAATTCTGTTTTCCCTACAAATATTTAACAGGTTTGCGAAGGAAGTAATGGTTGAGGTACCACACTGACGTATTTCACAAACGGAGAGGCCCTTCCGGAAATACGTATCGTAAGCAGGTGTACAACCTATTGTCCCCATTAGAATCTTTGTTACTATTGTCTCAGTGGCATGAGCATTCTCTACATCTGAAAAGTGATTTCTAATAACCGTAAGGCCATTGATATAATCCCCTATTTGTTTTTTCAATTTAAAAATCGAGCTTATTTCTTGTCTGTTATGTCGTATTGGATTATCGCTGATAAGTATATCTCGGAAGAAATTTGGCTCCCATAATACTTCATATTCATTTTGAAGCACTATGTTTACTACTTCCTTGTATATGGTATAGTCTTTCTGTATCAAAGTGCCTGAACCTCTAAACATGCCCCAACTCGCCAAATAGAAACCTAGATGAAGACATGCTAATTCCTTGGTCGTTTCCCGCTTTTCTTGATTCGATCCGTGATATTTACGGAAGAAGCTGTAACATCTGTCCCAGGATCTTCCTCTGCACGATTTATCTTTAATAATCGGGATCAAGCATTGTTCCGTAACCTCATAAAGGTCATCAAATAATCCATCCATAATATTCTCCCTCAGCAACACTCTCCTCAATGCGCCGGATACACTTTTAGACATGACGCAGAAAGGACTTTATCATCTTTCATAGAGGTTTGGCCTCACGAAGCACATGATCGCGGAGGTAAGGATTGAGTGCCCTTGTCGTGACAACCTCAACGCGGCGGCCCAGAATTTTCTCGAGGTCAAGGACAAGACCGGCCGGAAACCAAGAGCTTGTCGTCTCTCCAACATCAATGAGAAAGTCAATATCGCTATCCGGCCCGGCCTCACCGCGTACCGCTGAACCGAAAACGCGAATATTGAATGCACCGTGTCTGGAAGCAATAGTATGTATCTCATCGCGCTTCTCTTTAAGGAACCTCATTATATCCATAGAAAATTCTCACCTTTCTGGACAACCACTTCACCCTCGAAATGGCTAATCGCTATGTAGTGAGAATAGATATTTCGAATTCGTCTGTCAAGTGCTTTCGGCAGAGCTTTCTTTAAGGCGGGCGTACCAGATAATAGCCATCTAAGACGGAATCGAGTTCGCCGCAAACCAAAGATTGACCCGATGCGTATCTCATAATAGAATAAGGCAAGGTTGAATACGACCACGTTATACAAGTGGATCCCTTTGCTGTGCGTCTGCTTAGGACGTATGGATCAAAATAGCGTTAACGATACACGAGGAATGACTTATGTGTTTAGCCGTACCGGCAAGAATTGTTGAATTAGAGGATGATCGAGCGGTTGTGGATGCATTGGGCAACCGCTGGAAGGCGAAAACGACGCTGCTGCCCGAGGCCAAGCTGGGCGATCTGGTGTTGATTCATGCGGGATTTGCCATCTCACTCGTCGATGAAGAAGAAGCGAAAAAAACGTGGCAGCTTATCGCGGAAATCAGCGAATTCGACGACACACCCAATAAGCTCTCAGGATAAATCACACGAGACAACATTTATGCTCGATCGAATCCATAAAGCCCAGGAACAAATGGCCGCCGCGTGCGAAGCTTTGGAGCGGCAGATCAATATCATGGAAGTATGCGGCACGCATACCGTTTCCATCTTCCGTTCCGGCATCCGGTCGGTTCTGCCTCCGAATCTCAAGCTCTTGTCCGGCCCGGGCTGTCCGGTTTGCGTGACCGATCAGGGCTACATCGACACGGTTTTGCAACTGGCCGACCGCGAGGACTGTCTGATCGCGACCTATGGCGACATGATCCGCGTTCCCGGCAAAGACCACTCGCTCGAAACAAAACAGGCCAAAGCCAACGTCAAAGTCGTGCTCAGCAGCGAAGATGCCCTCCAGCTCGCCAGGGACCATCCCGACAAAACCGTCATCTTCGTGGCGGTCGGCTTTGAGACCACGGCGCCGGCCACGGCGGTCGTCGTCAAAGAGGCGGCCACCGAGTCCATCGACAACTTCTGTATCCTAAGCGGGCATAAACTCGTCGTCCCCGCCATGCGAGCGTTGCTCAGCAGCAAAAACAATACTATCGATGCGTTCCTTTGTCCCGGGCATGTCAGCGTCATCATCGGCTACGGCGCTTTCGCAGAGATTACGAAAGACTTTCATCGACCGTGCGTGGTGGCCGGCTTTGAGGCGGTGCAGATCATCGAAGGACTCAGCGAAATCTGCCGGCAGCTTTCAACAGGCACGCCTGAACTCAAATCCATGTATCCCGCGGTCGTCACGGAGAAAGGAAATTTGGCTGCGCAGAAAATGATTGACGAGTGTTTCGAGCCTGTGGACGGCGACTGGCGAGGACTGGGAACAATACCGAATAGCACATTAAAACTCAGGGAACAATACGACCGATTCGATGCCGTCAAGCGATTCGATATCCATCAATTCCCCGGCGAAGAGAAAAAAGGCTGCCGGTGCGGCGACGTGTTATGCGGATTGATCGATCCGCCGGAATGTAAATTGTTCGGCCGAAGCTGCACGCCACGGGAACCGATCGGGCCTTGTATGGTCAGCTCCGAAGGGGCCTGCGCGGCGTGGTTCAAGTACGGCCAAGAGAAAATACGCACGTGACAAAAAAAACCAAGAACGACAAAATCCTGCTGGCACACGGCGGCGGCGGGCAACTGACGGACGATCTGATTCGCCGTCATATTCTGCCGAGTCTCGATAATAAGATCCTGACGGAGATGGGGGACTCGGCCCGGCTGGACCTCGCGTCGGGCGCGCTGTGTTTCACGACGGACAGCTACGTCGTCAAGCCCCTGTTCTTTCGCGGCGGGGATATCGGGAAGCTCGCCGTTTGCGGAACGGTGAACGATCTGGCCGTCGCCGGCTCGCGACCGGTGGCCCTGACGCTGTCGCTGATTATTGAGGATGGTTTTGAGATGGAGCTGCTGGACCGAATTCTGACCCGTATCGGTCAGACCGCCCGTCAATGCGACGTGGACATTGTTTCGGGCGATACCAAAACGGTCGAGGCCGGTGCCGCCGACAAGATTTTTATCAATACGGCGGGAATCGGCGTCAGGCTGCCCGGCGTGGACTTGGGATTCAAAAAAATCGCCGCCGGGGATCAAATTTTGATCAACGGCTCGATCGGCGATCACGGGATAACCATCATTTCTCAGCGCGAAGATATCACATTTCAAACGCAACTCAAAAGTGACTGTGCGGCCCTGTCGAAGCTGACGTGTAAACTCCTTCAGAATGTGGGGGGCATTAAGTTTATGCGGGATCCGACCCGCGGCGGCGTCGCCGCAACGCTGAACGAAATCTCGATAAGCTCCGGCCTGAGCCTCGAAATTCGCGAAATTGACCTGCCCATCAAGCCGGCGGTGCAGGCCGCCGCCGATATGCTTGGTTTCGACGTGCTCACCATCGCCAATGAAGGAAAGTTCATCGCGGTGGTTTCGCCGGACTCCGCCGAAGAATGCTTGAATATTTGCAGAAATGATCCTCTGGGCAAAGAAGCGAAGGTCATCGGACGGGTCGTGGAGCCCCGCGACGTGCCTTTGGTGGAACTGGAAACCCGGATCGGGGGCAAACGAATCGTTCAAATGCCGTACGGGCGCGAGCTGCCGAGGATATGCTGATGCACGAAACGATGGTGGCCCAAAGCCTGATAGACATTATCATGACCGAAGCGGTAAAGCAAAAAGCAACACCATTGAGCGCGAAAATCAGTTGCGGAACGCTCAATCCCGTCAACGACGAAGTGCTCCGTTTTGCCTTCGAAGCGGTGGCCAAAGGCACGTCGTGTGAAGGCGTTGAGCTCCACATTGAACACAAGCCGATTCGCGCGCGATGCACAGATTGCGGTTGCGAATTTGAAGTGGAATTTTCCGATCCGGCATGTCCGGCATGTAAAATCGGAGCCTTCAAATTGCTGCCCGACGCACCTTTGATCATCGAAGAAATAAGTTTTCAAACGGATTAGCGCTATGAAAAAAATAAATATTGAAAAAAAAATTCTCAGTGAAAATGAAAAATTTGCGCTCGATAATATCATGTTTTTGGCCGAGCAAAAGAAACTCTGTTTGAACATGATTTCCTCTCCCGGCTCCGGCAAGACGACGATTCTTGTGCGGACGATCAACGACCTGAAAGAAAGAATAAAAGTCGGTGTTATTGAAGGCGACATTCAAACCGACATCGACGCCGAAAGGATCAAGGCCACCGGCGCGCCGGCCGTTCAAATCAATACCGAAGGCGCCTGCCATTTGTCGGCAACCCAGATCGGCGCTGCACTCAAACAGTTGCCGATGTCGGATTTGGACTTGATTCTTATTGAGAATGTAGGCAACCTGGTTTGCCCCTCGGCTTTCGAGCTTGGGGAAAATGGAAAAGTCGTCGTGCTCTCCGTCGCGGAAGGTGACGACAAGCCGGCCAAGTATCCCGCCATCTTCGCCAAGTCCAAGGCGCTGCTCATTAACAAGATCGATCTGCTGGAGGGAGGGCACGTGGAATTCGACATGGAACGAGCCAAATCCGACGCTCGAAAACTCAACAAAACGATCGAGATCTTTCCCCTGTCCGCCAAAACCGGCGCCGGTATGTCCGACTGGTGCGATTGGCTGATACGATCGGTTAAAAAGAACAGGACATAGAGACAAGGCAGAATCTATTCACCGTCCGCTATCTCTTGTGATTGATAGAGACGATGTTCGCGTATATAGCTCCAAACAGCCGGATGGAGCCTGTCTGAGGCATTCTGGCCTGCGGCAACCTTTTTTCGTATGTCCGTGCTGCTCACGTCGATCAACGGGGTTGGAACGACGTTTTTCTGGAGTTTTTCAACGCGTCGACGACCCCAAATATCCTCGAATTTGGCAAAATTCGGCGGCGCGCAGCCGGCTCTGTACACGGTCGTCAGGCGGCACGCATCGATCAGTTCGACGATCCGATACCAATGGACCAAATCATCAATCCCGTCGGCGCCGATGAGCCAGTGAATGGATGTTTCACGGCCGTAATCCTCCTGAAATTTTCTCACCGTTTCCAACGTATAGCTCGGCGCCGGTTTGTTCAGTTCGCAATCACTCACCTCAAAGTTCTCTATGTCAGCGATAGCCAGCGCAATCATTTTGAATCGATCGTCATCGCTTGCCCGGGGCCAAAAACCTTTGAGAGGTGAACGCTTGGCAGGAATAAAAATGAGTTTCTCCGCGCGAATGTGTTGAACGGCATCGACGGCCACCGTGGTATGACCGAGATGAATCGGATCGAACGTGCCTCCGAACAACGCTAAGATTCTTTCCGTCATAAACAATTAACAATCAATCTGTGCGATCATCAATAGAAGATGGTTGAATATATTGTAAAAGTATCGTTCTTAAAATCTATCCGCCGACCGTTGAACTTTCAATAAAACGATTTCGATTTTAGACTACAGAACGTATGGTAGAAGATATCAGGGACGATGTAAAACGTTCATCGAAGAAAATTTTAGTCAAGTCTCCTTAAAGTTTTAGACGATAAAAAATATATAAAAAAAAATTAATTTTTTCTGTAATTTATAGACAAAGTGGCTTAATGTAAATCAGTTTTGTGGTGTAAACCGAAACATGAAAGAATTTAGTTAGCCAAAAGGAGGTGACAACTAATGGCAAAGAAAAAAGCAAAAAAGAAAACGAAAAAGAAAGTGACCAAGAAGAAAGCCAAGAAGAAAGCAACAAAGAAGAAAGCCAAGAAGAAAGCCAAGAAGAAGGCCAAGAAGAAAAAATAGTCGAACGATGTAATCAAAAGCTCGCCCCTCCTCAATGGATGACGGCGGGCCTGACGGTTACGCGTCAAATGGAAGATTCTCTCGTTCAGCGAGAAAATCTTCCATTTTTTTATACCCGCACCGTTCGAATACACCCCGTCACGCTGCATGGATTGTTTTCTTGCAACCCACACCTGACTGCCTTATATTATCCATCGAACCGTTGATCAATACGGCAATTTGTAATATGGCGTTGTGAAGAGAGTTGCACGATGGATCATTTCAATTATGAAAACGGCAGGTTATTTACCGAGCGGGTCAACGTGGAAGAAATTGCCGAAGCGGTCGGCACGCCGGTTTATATCTACAGCCGGGCCACCTTCGAGGACCACGTGCACAAGATTCAGGCCGCATACAGTCCGCTTGACACGACGATCTGCTATTCCATCAAGGCTTGCGGCAATATCCATATCCTTCGCTTTTTGGCCGGGCTGGGCTGCGGATTCGACGTCGTCAGCGGCGGCGAGCTGTATCGCGTTTTGCAAGCCGGCGGTGACCCGTCGAAAGTGGTTTATGCCGGCGTCGGAAAAACCGATACCGAGATCGTCGAAGCGCTGGATGCCGGTATCGCCTTCTTTAATATCGAATCCGAAGCGGAGCTGGAGAATCTTGTTGCCCTTGCAGGCACGCGAGACCAAAAAACAAAAGCGGCCCTTCGCATTAATCCCGATGTCCACTACAAAAGCCACGCCTATATCACAACGGGCAAGAAGGAAACAAAGTTCGGTGTTGATATTGAACGCGCGATCAACATCTTCGAGAAGTTCGGCGGTAATGGAACGGTCGATCTTTGTGCGATTCACGTCCATCTCGGCAGCGGCGGCAAAACCATCGACCCCTACGTGGATGTTGTCCATAAAATACTCCCGGTCATCGACGCATTACGACAGCGCGGCCATACCGTCGAGGCGCTGGATCTCGGCGGCGGCTACGGCGCGGACTACGAGTCGAACTCGGTCCCGTCGGCCGCTCAGTACGCCGAAGGTCTCGTACCGCTTTTGAAGGACAAAGACCTCAAACTGATCCTGGAGCCGGGCAAGAGTGTCTGCGCAAACGCCGGGATCCTGCTCACCCGTACGCTCTATACCAAACAAGGGGGCCGCAAGACATTTGTCATTGTTGATGCCGGGATGAACGACTTGATCCGTCCCTCGCTTTACCAGGCGTTCCATTTCATTTGGCCGACAAACGTTGAAGAGCGATTCGTACCCGCGCGGCGCGAAAAGGATTTGGTGCTGGACAGCGCGCAAGTCGTGGATGTGGTCGGGCCAATCTGCGAAAGCGCGGATTTCCTGGCCAGGGACAGGGCCCTGCCCCCGGTCACACGCGGCGATCTGCTCGCAGTCTTTACCGCCGGCGCTTACGGCTTTACGATGAGCAGCAATTATAACGCACGAGGTCGGGCCGCCGAAGTCCTCGTCGACGGCGACAAATTTTCCGTGATCCGAAAACGTGAAACCTACGAGGACTTAACCGCACTGGAAAACTAAAGGAGAAATGCAATGAACGGAATGTCGATGAACATTCGGATTCGCTTGAGCGTCATGATGTTTCTACAGTACTTGATGTTCGCCGTCTGGTGGGTGCAACTGGCCGGGTACTTGGGCAAATCCGAGGTCTCGGCGACATGGCAGTTTTGGATTCTCGCAGTGATGCCGTTGGGTTGCCTCGTGGCCCCCATTCTATGCATGATCGCAGACCGGCACTTCGCCAGTCAGAAGGTGCTGATGGCGCTGAACGTCGCTTGCGCCGTGCTGTTCCTAATCGGGGCCCGTCAGGACAGTCCCGCGGCCCTGTTCGTCATCCTACTGCTGGCTATGTTCTGCTACATGCCTACGTGGAGTCTGACGAATGCCATCGCGATGACCCACGCGCCAGCGGAGAAGTTCCCCCAGATCCGCGTGTTTGGCTCGATCGGCTGGGTCGCGTCCGGCCTGTTTGGCGTCGTGGCACTCTGGCTGTTTGACAGGAAAATCGACAGCACACTGATCCCCCTCTACTGCGGTGCCAGCACGGCGCTGGTTGCGGCGCTGCTGAACCTGACGCTGCCGAACACACCGCCACCGGCCAAAGGGCAAAAGGCTTCCGTGGTCGATGCCCTCGGCCTGCGAGCCATCGGCCTCCTGAAGGACCTCAACTTCGCTCTGTTCCTGATGATTGCCCTGCTCGTGATGACCCCGTTCACGCTGTATTTCTCCTTGGGTTCCCAGTTTTTCGAGAGCCAGGGCTTCAAGCTGGTAACTTTCCTCATGAGCTGGGGGCAGGCGGTTGAGATCCTCCTCATGCTGCTCGTGCCGCTGGCGCTGGCGAGGTTCGGTGTCAAGTGGACCATGGCGATCGGCTTGGCAGCGCTGGTCGTGCGGTATCTGACGCTTTGGGCCGGCGTTGCGACCGACACAAACCTCCTCTACTACATCGCTATCCTCGTGCATGGGATCATCTTCGGGTTCTTCTTCGTCGGTGGTCAGGTCTATGTGGACAAGAAAGCCCCGCCGGAGATGCGCGCCCAGGCCCAGGGTTTGTACGTCTTGCTCTGCTATGGCGTTGGCCAGTTTGTCGGCACGTTCGTTAGCGTCAAGCTCATCGCGATGTATGCGACCGACGGCGTCACCAACTGGGCACCCGTCTTCATGATTATCGCCATCGTCTCGGCCGTATTGCTTGTGGCGTTGGCGGTCTTGTTCCGCGACGACGTGGCAAAGGCCGGCGAACCAACGAGTGAACAAATTTCTGATGAAGGTGGGGAAAAGAAATCATAGGACGGCTTTGCAGAAACAAACATATTTATTAGGAGAATGATGCGATGAATGACAGATTTGGAAAAGAAAAAATGTTGGTAGGAAGTCTGCTTCTGTGTGGTGTATTATTCATTGTAGCCGGAACGTTGGAGGCCGCCGTGCCAAAGCCCGCTCCCGCCCCGGAGGCCGCCGACGGCAAGGTGCGGATTATCTGCTTCGGCGCCCATCCGGACGACAATGAGTTTCGCGCCGGAGGCGTCGCGGCCATGTGGGCGGCCCAGGGGCATCATGTCAAGTTCGTCTCCACCACGAACGGCGATATCGGCCACTGGGGAATGGCCGGCGGGCCTCTGGCCCAGCGTCGCACCGCCGAGGTCGAACGTTGTGCGGACATCTTCGGCATCGAAACCGAAGTCCTCGACATACACGACGGCGAGATTATGCCCACCCTCGAAAATCGCAGAACCATTGTCCGCCTCATCCGCGAGTGGCGTGCGGATATTGTCATGTGCCACCGTCCGAACGATTACCATCCGGACCATCGTTATTCGGCGATACTGATCCAGGATGCCGGTTACATGGTGACCGTACCTTATTTTTGCCCGGATATCCCCTACCTCCGGAACAATCCGGTGTTCCTTTTCTACCAGGATCGCTTCCAGAAACCGAATCCGTTCGAGGCGGACATCGCCGTAGGGATCGATTCAGTGATCGAGAAGAAACTGGACGCCGCCCTGGCCCTTGCCTCGCAGACGCTCGAAGGGGGCTGCAATGGAAACGAGCGTCTGTACCCGGAGAACGATCCGGCCAAGCGAAAGGCTCGTGAGCGAGAAGTGCGTCAGCGGTTCGATCGCCGCTTTGCAAGCACAGCCAATCAATTCCGCAAAGAGCTTGTCGATTGGTACGGACAGGAACAAGGCAAGAAGTTCAAGTACGCCGAGGTATTTGAAATCTGCGAATATGGCCGGCGCCCATCAAAACAGGAAATCCGCAAGCTGTTTCCGTTCTTCGACAGTCCATAATAGGAAAAAACGTTCTCGACCATCCCATCAATGGGTGGCAACCTCAAAACCGAAGGCTTTGGGGATGGTAAATATCAGAGATGCCATCCCCAAACCATTCGACTACGCTCAAAGGGGGCGCAGCGCTTGAGGCCGCCACTCTTTTCACCTCTATCCACAAAATTGTTGTAGAAAAACAATCACCCCAGAAAAATCTAATGAAAACGAATTGATTTCTTTATCCTCATCTGTTATACTATAAATTGTCAGTTATAGGACTCCGGAAGATTCCAATTTGATACGAGCCATTCATTGGGCTCGGGGTGGTTGATATGGGATCTACACGACATACCAGGGAGTTATGGGGCGGCGGGGATTCCAGTGTTTCAACAAAAAATACTCATACGGAGGTAGATGCGCCATGTTCCATCACAAGTTTCTAAGCATACTCATCGTACTCGCACTGTTGTGTGTTGTCATTCCATTTCCCACTGCACGAAGCGCCGATCGAAACCAGGAAAATATCGAGAAAGCCGGGCATCTGCTCAATCGCATCGGGTATGGCCCTTCTCCGGCGGATGTGGCCTATCTTGAGGAAATCGGCTTGCAGGCGTACATCGAAGAGCAGCTCGATCCGGCACGGATTGACGAATCCGGCAACATTCGCCTATTGGACAAAGAAGAGGCGTTGTTTGATGAAAAGATACCCGTAAGTGAAGAAATCCTAATCATGGCGGGCGAAATCTGGCGTTATCGCAAAGGAGACTCCGAACCTCTCGCTCCCTGGAAACAAGTCACATTCGATGACACGACCTGGTTGCGGGGCGCGACGGGGATCGGCATGGGAGACGCTGATGATCGAACGGTCCTGACGGACATGCGCCGCATCAACGACAATCCCGATACGCCGGAAGATGAGAGCCGGCCGGGCTATCTCTCGGTTTACCTGCGATATACATTCACGCTGGACTCCGAATCCCTGGCCGTGATTGACGATCTTATTCTGCGAGTCGATTATGACGACGGATTCAGAGCATATCTGAACGGAGCACGGGTGGCCTCCGCCAACCTTCCGGCGACGGGGCGCGTGCCGCACAATCAACAGGCCACCGCCAGCCACGAAGCCGGCACGCCGGAAGACTTCGATATCAGCGATGGCAAACGCTGGCTCCAGGTGGGCGAGAACGTTCTCGCGATCCAGGTGCACAACATAAACCTTACGAACGGCGATTTGAGTATGATCCCCGAGCTTCTCAACCGCCAGTTTCTTCCGGCCCCCCCGCGCCGGGTGATCCATGGAATCGACGCGCTTCAGCAGCTCGTCCATATCCGAGGCGTCTATTCACAAAAGCAACTGCAAGCGGTCCTTGCCGAATTCTGGGAGAACCATTTTACGACCGACTATAACAAGCTCGTCGAGTACCTCGACGAGCTTCAAAACTCGGACGCCACCGACGCCATGTCGGAGACCCAGGCCCGCGCCGAAGCCGCCCAGCTCGAATACGAGGAGTACCAGTTCTTCTATGAGAACGCGCTCGGCAACTTCGGCGACCTGCTGCTTTACAGCGCAACGAGTCCGAGCATGCTTGTTTACTTAGACAACGTTCTCAATGTCAAGGGCGCCCCCAACGAGAACTACGCCCGAGAGATTCTCGAACTGTTCGCTTTCGGCGTGGACAACAGGTACACCCAGGAGGACATCGAGCAGTTGGCAAAATGCTTTACCGGCTGGGGAATATGCAAGGTCTCGCCGGAGCAGGCGAAGCGCTTCCCCGCCTCCGCCCTCGAACCTCCTGTGGACTGTGGAGTGAAGTTCGAAGATTCGATCTTTCTCGATCTGGGATCCGGCTGGAAGTACTTCAAAGGAGCACGCGAACCAAGCCCCGGCGCTGAGGGTGAACCCACAACAGCCTGGGCGGCGATCGGATTCAACGACGGCGCATGGAATCGGGGAGTGACTGGGATCGGATATGGAGATGAAGACGACGCGACGGTTCTCGGTGACATGCGGGGGATCTATTTATCCGTGTACCTCCGTCGGCGGTTCATCATCCATGATCCCGCAGAGATCGAGAACCTGATCCTGGAGATTTCCTACGATGACGGCTACGTGGCCTATTTCAATGGCGTGGAAATCGCACGCAGCGCGACGATGGCAAACCGCGGGTATCCTCCCGCCCATAATCATAATGCCATCGGCAACCACGAAGTCACCCAAGGTGTGGAATACATCGGCCTGAAACGCTTTCGGAATATCGCAGAATCCGGTGAGAACGTATTGGCGATCCAGGTGCACAATAGTAGTCTCAATAGTTCGGACCTGTCCATTCTGCCCAGACTTCTTCAGCGTGATATGCAACCCGGGAGTATTGAAAACGGCGATCAGAACGGTCTCTGGACGTTCTACTTCGATCCGGAGCAACACGATCCCAGCGGCAAAACGCTCTTCGGAGAAGGTCGAGGCAGTATTAAAATCCCCGCGGGACGTACCGGCCCCGAGGGCCTTTTCGATGCGCTGGATATCGTCCAGGCCATGGCAAGTCATCCCTCGACGGCGGAGTTCATCTGTATCAAGCTGATCCAGAAGTTCGTGTCCGATGAGATCACCCTGGCGAACTTCAAGGACGGCAGCGCCCCGGCGGAACTGATCGAATTGCTTTCCGATGCGATCGTCGCATGGAATTCGACGACTCCGGCCGGGAATATCACCACCGTGATGCATACGATCCTCGACCCTTCAAATCAGTCAAACCTTTTCTGGTCGCCGAGCACGTACCGAAACAAAGTCAAAACGCCGATGGAGTACATCAACAGCAGCCTGCGGGCACTTGACGCCGAGGCGAGTGGCGCCGGGCTTCCTCAGATCAATGACGGCATGGGTATGCATCTGTTCACCCGCGATGATCCGGATGGGTATTCCGAGTTGGGGACCGATTGGATCGATACGGCCTCCATGCTCAAGCGTATCAGCTTCGCCCGCGATCTCGCACTGAATCGTAACGCCGAATTCCTTTGGAATCCCGTTGGCCTGATTGATGAGCGAAATCTGGAATCGGCCGAACAAATCGTTAATTTCTTTGATGAGCTGCTCTTTCAGAATACATTGTCCGCAGCAAACAAAAATCTACTCGTCGTGTATTTAATCACGAACCTCAACGGCATGCCTCAACCCCTGGACCGATCGAAACCGCAGGAATTCCGGGAACGAATCCAGCAGTTTGTCAGCCTGCTGCTCAGCATGCCGCAGTGGAACTTCCAGTAAGAAAGATGATCGAAATGAAAAACTTAGACAAGGAATCAGATATGAACTGCACACGACGCGAATTCCTCCGGGTGGGAGGTTTAACGACTTTCGGAGCAGGGCTGGGTTTTCTGAGCCCGAAAATCTTTACAAGCAGACTGCTCGCCAACGGCCCGGGCCAAGACACGAAGCTGATCTTCATCTTCCAGCGGGGCGGCAACGACGGCGTCAATACCGTCATTCCATACGGCGATCCCGAATACAACACCGTCAACCGCCCTTCTTTGTATATCCCCCAACTTCGTGCGATTGATCTCGGCAATGGCTTTGCGCGCCTGCATCCGAGCATGGCCGCGATAATGGAGATCTTCGATCATCCGAATCTGACCGGTACCGACGGGCCGGGGAATCTGGCCATGATTCATCGCGTGGGTTACGCCGAGCCGTCAAAATCGCACTTCGACAGCCAGCGTTACTGGGAGACCGGTATGCCCGGCGACCCGACATTCGATGAAGGTATGATCTACCGCCAGGTCGCCCACACCATGAATCCGATGGAGAACAACCTCGTGGCGGCCGGAATGTCCAACAATCAGATGGTGGCGCTAAGGGGCCCTCTTCCCATCCCGACTATTCAAAATCCGGAAACATTCACTTTTTCCGGCGATCCCGACGAGGTCAACAAATTCATCGGCCAACTCCCCAGCACGCCCCAAGGCCCCGATGGCTGCGGACTGCTCGGGACTTACGGGGGGGGCTCCGATTTTCCGGAGAAGCTCTACCGGAACCTGGTATATGGCACGGGTATGGCGTTGACGAATGCGATGAGTATCGTGCAGGACGCCGTGGCCCAGGGACCCTATGTACCTTTGGAAGGCGCCGTCTATCCCGGCGGAAGCTTCGGCAACAGACTCGCCCAGATTGCGATGCTTTTAAAGAGAACCCCCGTTCGCGTGCTTGGTGTCAATATCGGCGGCTGGGATACGCACACCAACCAGGGGCAAATCAACGGACGCCAGGCGAACCTCCTCAGGCAGGTGGCCCAGGGCTACCGGGCCCTTTTCCGGGACCTACAGGACCAGTGGGACAAGCTAATCATCGTGACGATGACCGAGTTCGGTCGGACCTCGAAGGAAAACGGCAGCGCAGGCACCGACCATGCCCACGCCGGCGTCATGTTCGTCGCCGGTGGCCGGGTCAGGGGCGGCGTGTACAATTGCGACGACGCGACGTGGTCGCCCGGGGACCTCTTCAGCGACAACGATCGCTACGTCAGAAGGTACACGGACTTCCGAGCCGTTTTCGGGGAAATCTTCACGCGGCATTTCGGGGACAGCCCTCAAATCCTCGAACAGGTCATCCCAGGTTACGCCCAGGCCGCCAAGGACCATCCGGGTGACTTCGAGTTCCTTAACTTTCTTCCCGCCATATAAATCGGAGGATGGAAGACCGAGGAGGGAAATCTGTTTTTTGTCTTCCGACTTCTGTCTTCTGGGCCTCTTCTTTTATCTACAGATAAAGGCTGGTAATATTCTCGCGTGTTGTGTATATTCACGGTTTGCGCTGATGGCAATCAGTTAATGAGATTGAGGATGTGATTCTATGAAACGGATCATTGAAGAAGTGCTTCAGGCGGAGCAGAAGGTCAATACCGCTCTCAAGCAGGCCCGGGAAAAAGCGTCTGAGATTATTCGCTCCGCTGAAAAAGAGATGTCGGAAAAAATGATGCAGGCCCGGGAACAAAGCCGCGACATCCTGCAAACGACGATCGACGAGGCAAAAAAGGAGGCCGAACGCCTCCGCGAAGAAAAACTCAAACAGGTGGACCAGGATAAAGAAGCTTTACTTCGAGATAACACCCATATAACGGATGCTCTGATTGATGATATTTGTCGGATTGTATTAAAAACAGAAAATCAAAATTTCAAGTGTAAAATGCAAAATTGAGGAAGTCGGCCCGAAGGGCCTCCACCATTTTGATTTTTGATCTTTGATTTTTAATCTTTTATCTATGGCTCGTTCATTGTCGAAATATGCTTTTATTAACGCCAAGCTCCGGGCACGGATCAGCAAGATTCTGCCGGACGAGAGGTTCGCCGAACTGGCCAAGGCCCCATCTCTTGAGGCGGCGCTGATCCTCTTACAGGAAACGCCTTTTGCGAACCTCGAAGAGGTCTATTCCAAAACCGGCGACTTGAAGTTGGCGGAACTGGAGCTGCTCAAGAACGAAATCGAGCTTTATAAAAGCATCCGGCAATACCTTCATCCGAATTCCCTCGATCTGATCGACGCGCTGCTGGCCCGGTTTGAAATCGACAACCTCAAAAATGCGATACGAATTTATTTCGAGAGAAAAATCCGAAAACACGCGACGGACGCCGATATCCACTACATTCTTTACGAGCGCATCATTCACGATCTTCCGATTGACATCATTGTGAACGCCGAGAGCTTCGACGAGATCGCGGGCGTTTGCGAAGGAACCCCGTACAGTCAAATCGTCAAAAAATACAGCCATACGGTCGAATCGGAAGGCTCTCTCTTCCGCATGGAAATCGCCTTCGATCATTACTACTATGACAATCTCCTGGCCGCGATCGACAAGCTGGACCACAAGGATCGCACGATTGCCCTTCGCCTGACCGGCGTCGAGATCGACCTGCAGAACATCAACTGGATCATCCGGTTCAAAAACTTCTACGACCTGCCGCTGGAGGCGGTCCTGGCGGCGATTGTGCCGGGGGGCTTCAATCTCGAACATACCCTTATCGACGAATTATACCGCGCCCAGAATGTGACGGCGGTCCTTCAGGGATTTATTAAAAGTAAGTACCCGGGCCTCTCGACGTTACTGACGTCTCAAACTCCCGACAGCACGTCCCGGCTGCTCCTGATCCGCCGGATTTTGGAAGAGATCATGAACCACGAAGTGCAACGCATCCTGTCCGGGTATCCGTTTACGGTTGGTATTATCCTTTCATATTTTATCTTAAAACGCCATGAGCTGAAGAAAATCAGGACGATATTGAATGCCAAGCATTACGGTATCCAACAGGAACGGATCGAGAGCATGATGTGATGTTCACCACCGAGATGATACAACTTTTTGCCGTCGTGCTGGCTCGGGATAGCGAGCGCGTGACCGAAGCGCTCCTTCGTGAGGGCCTCATGCAGTTTATCGACATATCGGAGGTTGAAAGCGAAACACTGGAGGACCTGTCGGCGGTCAAGCCGAAAGTCTCTCT